>Ga0325414_1000601_pt1 | contig 30404 bp, 17 predicted proteins | sample PopdelMetagenome_8_FD_206183 | JGI IMG/M metagenome (GOLD analysis project Ga0325414, IMG submission 206183) | Populus deltoides microbial communities from Bellville, Georgia, United States - Leaf-PdKOR-R3 | ecosystem: Host-associated > Plants > Phyllosphere > Phylloplane/Leaf | place: USA... | reverse complement strand
AACATAAATCTAGATTAACCATTTAACAAGCAAAGTATTAAAAGTGAATAAGATAACAAATATAAAGCATGTTAGTATCCAACATTAAGGTCCATGTTAAGTTTATATTATACTTATTCTTACACCATTAGTGTATCCTTTTCACCTTGACATAATAAACTTAGTTGAACATTATGAATAAGAGAAACATAGATAAACAAGAGGAGAACATGATTATATAAGTATAATAAAGAAAATGAAAGGCATAAACAAGAGATTAATGAAAATAAAACTTAAGCATTACAAAAATATGAAGAGAGTGCAAGAACATGATCTTGATCTGAAAACCAAGATGCCTAAATGCATGTGAAATACCTCCTTTTATAGGCCAAAATTTGAAACTATTGATTTGATGACTAATTGTTGAGTGGGTGGCCATATCTTGACTTGGTGACAATCCTTATCTTCTTGTCTGAACAAAACATCATTGCTAATGTCAGAATTTGAATAGATTGTCCTATGAAAGTTCTAGGAAATTGTCTCATCTTTCCAACAAAAAAAGAATCGGTGCATTTCGACTTCTAGAACTCGAGATATGGGCTGAACACTGAACAATGTCTGGGCTGCACGACAAATTCTGACTTCTTCGTTGTTGCTAAAATTTGGACTTCCAAATAGCAGAATTGAGTCTTGGACTCCCATGAATGTTTTAGGCCTATATCTTAGCTTTCTAACCATATAAAACAAATTGAAATTCAAGATCTACAGCTCCATATATGACCCAATGACTGAACAGTGTTCCAGTTTGAACTGAACCAACATCTCTTTTCTAAGCTTAACCCTCACTCTGTCTTCTCAATTTCAATAGTTGAACTCATCAATCAATCCTTTGATTTATGTGATAATCCTGCATTTAAAATGAGCATTTACCATAAATTAAAGATATCTTATATTATTAGACATGTTATTATAAAACATGCTTTCGTTAAGAGTTATTGATACTTCAAGTGCAAAATGATGATATAAAACCTTGATAAAAATACACTTTTAAGTATTAATTAGTAACTTAAATATGAAACATGCAAAATGGGTTGAATTCATTGAGACTTTTCCTTATGTAATCAAGTATAAATAAGGTAAAGAGAACATAGTGACTGATGCACTTTCACACATGTATGTTCTTCTAAACACTATGAGTACTAGATTCTAGGCTTTGAATATGTGAAGGAATTGTATGCTAATGATTCTAACTTTTCCAAAATATATAATGCATGAAGCTATTTGATTTTTGGTAAGTTTTATTTGATGGATGGTTACTTGTTCAAAGAAAATCAATTATGTTTTTACTAGTTCTTTGAGTGAATTGCTTGTTTATGAAGCACATAAAGGTGTTTTAATGGGTCATTTTGGAGTTGCAAAAACTTTGAATGTATTGCATGAATATTTCTATTGGCCAAAGATGAATAGCGATATCTAATGAATTTGTGAATAGTGCATTGCATGTAGAAATGTAAAATCTAGAGTACAACCACATGAACTATATACACCATTGTCTGCACCTACTGAACCTTAGGTAGATATATCTATCGAATGTTTTTAGGTTTACCTAGGTCAAAGAAAGGTAGAGACTCTATTTTTGTTAGGGTTGATAGGTTTTCTAAGATGACGCATTTCATTGCATGTCATAAGATTGATAATGCATCTCATATCATAGACTTGTTCTTTTGAGAGATTGTATGTTTATATGACATTCGTAGGAGTATAGTTTTAGATCATGATGTTAAGTTTCTTAGCTATTTTTGGAAGACTTTGCGAGGGAAGTTTGGAACTAAACTCTTATTTTTGACAACTTGTCATCCTCATACAAATGAACAAATTGAGGAAGTGAATGGAACTTTATCACAACTTTTACGTGTTATTGTTTTTTTTTTTGATAAAGTAAGTATATTAATCAAAAAGAAACAAAACAACAGCAAAAGGGAAAAAATAAGGAAATTAAAAGGGAGACAACTTCAACAATCAATTCTTTAGCTTATCTTGGATATCTAAAGGTGGCAACAAAGACCCTAGTGTTTCCAGGATGAGAATTTCGTTCATGACATTATTTAAATTAGGAAAATTATCTATGTTAGGTTATTTTTTTTTTAATTAGTGCAACAACTTTAGTTTATGTGTTAGATTAATTTTTATTATTATTTTCTTCATGCTTGGGTTTAGTTAACATATTTTGAATTTGTTGTAAGTGGGTAAATATTAGCCTACAAGTTTTGGATCCATTAAGGTTACTAGTTGAACTATTAGATAAGGTTTTGTAAGCTGAAATTTTCAATAACTATGAATTTATAAAATAAACTTGTGTTTTGCTTGAAACAAACATGTTCTTTGCTGTGACAAAGAAGAAAACATGACTTATTAATGTATAACTAACCATTTGGTGTCAATTCGCGAATTCCAATATCTCTGGTTCTTAATTATAGGTTAAATATGGGTCAAGGTTCTCAAACCTGATTTTTGGCTTTCTTAAGGAAGTATCATCTTCATTGGGGATGCTTGACCATATGATCAAGAGGTCCACAACATTTGATATCAAAGCTAGGCTATAGAATCAAGTTATATCCCTTATTTCTTGCATCATTTATGTGTTTTTCTTAGAATCATATCATCTTTGTCCTTGCATCTTTGTTTCGATCAAAATCCTAAGGGTCAGTTTTGGTCATATTTGTTTTCTTTTCTTGTATGATTTCTTGTTTATTTTCATCATTATTGCTCTTCTTAAAATAAAAACAAATTACACACCAAAAATATTAGTTATGTTTAATCTGGTCTAATTACATCTGTTTCATGTCAGCCTATCAAAACACCTTATCAGAAATTCATATTGTGGTTATTTATTATGGGAATACACCAATTATTTAATTTCCACTCATTTGGGCATTACTTTCTTAGGGTTTCAGATTCAGATAAAAAAAGGGTTATTACTTATTTCTTTCGCGTTAATATATCAAATATTATCATAATTGAGACGAAATTGATATTCTATTTGTCACACCTCCATTATCAGAAAACTATAATTATTATTTTTATTTTTATTAAGATACAAATCTATTACTTCTCTCGACTTTATTTTATGGTGAATCTAAATCCTAATCATTCGTTAAACTAAACCCCATCTATTTTTAAAATTCTTAAAATTTTTGGCAGAATTTCCTTTGTTTTCATGGGTACCAAGTTATCGACATCTTCTATATACCTGCACTTAGCATCAAAATAAACCTATATATCTGCAACCTAATCATATCAAGACAGTCTCAAACATTTCCAACACATCAACCCATTCATTTATCCTTTCCTTCCAAACTTTTGTTTCCATCATATATGTCGCACCCTCGCGAGCGGAGCGCGGCGTCACGGCGATCCTCGACTGATTTCGAGGTCTTTGTTTTTGTGAATAAGGGAGTCGCCACCTAATATTATGGTCACTAGGAACCCTAACTGGTCTTTCATAGATTCTAAGGCAAAGGACTGGTTGCATAAAGGGAAGGTATTAACACCCCTAGTACGCCCTACCTAAGATAAGCTGCTTGGTGTTTGGTTTGCCTTAAATTGCTATGGTGTTGGTGTTTTCCTAGGATACGTTTTGCTATGATGAATGGATTTGAGCTAAAAGTTTAAAAAGAAATAACCCTTGGTCAATATGGATCACACCCTTAAATATGTCTACAAAGTACCAAGGAGAACCAATGCAGACCTCTTGAAATCTGTATTTGATTCAGATTAAGTTTATTAAGATAGAAATCTAAGGAGATTCCATGTTCTTTAAAAGCTCATTTTCCCCCTAGTATTTCAAGAGTTTGCGACTCGTAAATTACAAGTAGGGAGGATAAAGATTTAGAAATCTAAGGAAATTCAGAGCGCTTTAAAAGCCTATTTTTGCCTTGGTGTTTCATACTTTCACGGATAAGAATTGTCACCAATTCAAGATGTGGCCACTCATTCATCAATTAGTCAACAAATCAATAGTTCTGAATTTTGGCCTATAAAAGGAGGCATTTGCCATGTATTTAAGCATCTTGGTGTTCAGATCAAGATCATGCTCTTACTCTCTCTTTTGTAATACTTAAGTTTTGTTTATATTAATCTCTTGTTTATGCCTTTCATTTTCTTTTTTTACTTAGTTAACATCTTTCTCATTTATGTTCTTATCTTGTTTATTTATGTTTTTTTCTTTCATTATGTCTAGCTAGGTTAATTATATCAAGGTGAAAAGGGTACACTAATGGTGTAAGAATAAGTATAATATAAACTTAACATGGACCTTAATGTTGGATACTAACATGCTTTATATTTGTTATCTTATTCACTTTTAATACTTTGCTTGTTAAATGGTCAATCTAGATTTATGTTGTATAACACTTGGTACAACAAATACTTGGCACTTTCATAGCCTATACTGTATAGTATAACCGACACCTGAGCTATGAAAGGAACTTGATTTGTTGTTAACATAAGTTATAATCATGAATGTTTGACAACATTTACAAGTATTAGCATTATTCGAATAAGATAACTAATGTAATCATGTTGACAATTTATAATCTGATTGGAACCTCCTTGTGTGTGGTTTCCAATTGAATAATAAGAGTTTATACTATACTTGTTTGAAATACTATTAGTGAATTCTCTAACCTTAACATTTGTTGATCCTTACGTTAATCTTCCATCTCAAAGTTCTCATCAACTTCTTTATTATTATTGTTGTTGTTGTTGTTGTTGTTGTTACTATTGTTGTTATTTATAATTTATACAATTAACCTCCATGTGGTTCGACCCCGGTCTTGCCGAGTTATTTATTACTTCGACACTTCTATGCTTGGGAGAAGACATTAATCTTTTGGTCGTGTCAATGATAATTCCAACGGGTTTTGACATTGTTTTGGTTGGATTTTTCACGGGTTAACCGAAACAAGGTTTAACCCAGGTTTTTAACCGTCTTACACTTGAATATAGCTCCTCAAATTTCTTTTCATGATTATTATTTTCTTTCGTTTCCTTTCAATTAGATTTTTCCTATCTCATGATCCACATGGAAGGTTTATTCAGGTAATTCAAGTTTTTTTTAATGTCGTTTTTTTTTATCCTTTTTGATCTTTGATATTTCTTATTATTTTTAACTTTTTATTTTATTTTATGGTGTCGAATCCTAGATTTTTTTTCATTCTAAAAAATTCAATAATAACACCTGGACATTATTTCTTTAAAAAAATCAGCTGTTGCGGGCCTTCTACCAGGGCATCTTCCTTTTCAACAATGTAACGAGGAGACATCTAAAGATGATAATTCCAAACCTTTCGGTTCCTCTCTTTTTTTTTTTTTTTTGGGAATTCTATGGAACTGAAACCAATCGCTATTCACAAGCACTCCACATATTGAACAAAGAAGACTTAGCTTTTGATTTTTGTGAGATTTTATGTTCTTAGAAAGAAGAGAAAAAAAATCAATTTGGGTTTTTTTTTTTCCTGTGAAGAGCAAATTCTGGCTTGTTTATGTTCTATTATATACAAGGATAGATTTATCCTATTAATTGCAATTGTGAGGTCCATCTTTGTACAGCACAGGACTGAACTGGATAGTATTTGAAATAGGAATGCTTAAGGCTGTGATTTAAGTTATTTTTAAAATTATTTTTTATTTGAAAATATATTAGAATAATATTTTTAAATTAAAAAATAAAAATATGAAAAACATAAAAAAGTAATTAAATTTTTTGAAAAAGACCTTTAAACCATAAAACAATCAGGCCCGCTACTATATAAATAATATGATACAAAGTGTAATTTTCTTGAAAAACAGAGGGCAAGTAAAACGCACACGAGGCAAGCGAAAGGTCATTATGATACAATCCAACGATCCCTGGTTTACTACATCATCATCATGCTATTGCCGCCGTGTTGGACCCACAACTTTCAATCCGCGTTTTCTAGGCAAGCGATGCTTATCTCCCATAGTAAAATAAAAATAAAATAAAAAGAAGTGACCCTCCTCTTCCGTCGTCGCCATTCAATCATTAAAGAGGCGAAGAGAGAAGAAAACATAAAAAGAAACAATCAACAGTACTCTCAGAGCCGAAAGATGTGTTACAGGGAGAGATGCTCAACGTGCGGTAAGACCACCTGGGGTGGTTGTGGCAGGCATGTTCCTTCCGTTTATAGGGGCATCCCTGAGGGGCAACACTGTCTCTGCCGTGAATGGCCTGGTGTCGATCCTAACAACCCCAAAGGAAATGGTGCTGGATCTTCTTCCTCTTGCTCTATTCTATGATTCCTCTCTTATGCTTTTCTTGCCAGTTATTTGCAGCCTTGCGTTTAAGTTCGTGTTTGTTGTCTTAATTTCTCCCGGAATTAAAAGATATTTGTAGACTGTTTTCTGCTTTCATTGCCTCTGCTGCAAAGGCAAAATAAAGTTGGATTTTTGTAAATAATGGAATCGACGCTGTTTCTCTTTGACAATTTCTCTGCAACTCTTTTGTTCGTTTTGCTGTTGTCTTTGCCGTCGTTGAGGGGAACTCTTCAGCACTGAAAGCATGTATGATTGATTATACATTTTGTAACATACTTGAGAGATTGGAATTTGTTTAGTTTAAACTAGTTACAGGCCTGTGCTTGGAAGCGGTTTGGTAAAAAAAAATAATTAAAAAATGACATACATCAAGATCTGATCTAAAGATTTATCAAAGTCTTGTTTATTAATATGGTGAATTTTATTTTTTTTTTATTTTTAAATGAGTAATAATTTCAATTTGCTAGTACAACATCTTCTTTTATTTATATCTATTATCTACAAGAATAAAAAAATATTATTTGCTGTTATATATCATTCATTTAATAAAAATATATTAAAATAATCATCACAAACATACAAAAAAATCTTGGACATTTTAAAATAAAATTAAAAATTATTTGTCTGATTAATTTTTTTTATCTTATTAAATTGTGTGGCTTAATCATGTAGCACTTAAATTAATATGACCCGGTTGATTTGAAGAGTTCAATTATTATTTGATCGACTTGATTAAAACCAGGTTTGACTAAAAAAATTATAGACGTCGTGATATGATCCAAGTAAGGTCATATTCGGGTTTTGACATGAAATTTTCTATCATCTAGTTTTACGTTATTGAACATAATTCCAAATCAAACAGTTATATCAAGCTAAAATTTAACTAGAATATTCAAGATGTATTTTTTTATGTTGGGGAAAATTTTTTGGTGAATCGAAGTTTGAGGAGGACTCGCGATATAGGTTAGGACAAGCTATATGAATTTTGTTATTTATTTTTTTTTAACTTGTGGATTTTTATTGTGATGTCACGGTTACACAAATTAATTACCCTATTTTAAACAAACAAGATAATATAGAGTAAGCAAAAGGTCGATCCCACAAGAAATATTTAGTTCAGGTCTTTATGCTAGATGATTCAAAGTTTGAGGTTTTTTGAGGTTATCTAGATTATGCTATGATAAACAAAATAAAATAATCAAGTTAAATTAAATAAATATGAAACTTGTCAAGAGAAAAATATTGGTTTCAAGTAAACGTGAAATTCAAAACTGATCATTGAAATGATATGTTAATTTATATTCTGAATATCTATGTGAATCGAAGTTTGAGGAGAACTCGCAATATAAGTTAGGACAAGCTATATGAATTTTGTTATTTACTTTCTTTTGACTTGTGGACTTTTATTGCGATGTCACGGTTACACAAATTAATTACCCTATTTTAAACAAACAAGATAATATAGAGGAAGAAAAAGGTCGATCCCATAAAAATATTTAGTTCAGGTTTTTATGCTACATGATTTAAAGTTTGAGGTTTTTTGAGGTTATCTAGATTATACTATGATAAACAAAATAAAATAATCAAGTTAAATTAAATAAATATGAAACTTGTCAAGAGAAAAACATTCGTCTCAAGTAAACGTGAAATCAAAACTGATCATTGAAATGATATGTTAATTTATATTCTGAATATCTATCTTTCCTTAACATTAGTTAGTTAACCAATACGTAATGTAACTAACCCTAATCATTAAATAATCATAGTGTTTACACTAGTAATTTAATCCAATGACAGCCTTAAGAACTAAATAGGTTGATAAATCTAGACAACATAACTGTTTGCAGTCTATGTTTAATTTAATTGAATATTGATGCAATCATATTATTTGATAGTTTTATCCATATTTGCCTAGTATTTTGCATATGTTTTATGTATAAAATGCATTGATATTCTTTATTTTATGTTTTGAAGTCAGATTTGACCTTTAATCAATATTTTGTGCAGAGCTTGAGTTCTAGAGGTCTAAATAAAATGATTCTAGTGGTATTAGAAAGCTAACATCCATACCGTTCTATACATATATGGCATGAAAAATAAAACGAGAAAGAGCATGGAAATCACAGCCTTTAAAGACAAATCTCACATTCTGTCAATGTTGACCTTTATCCATTCCGACTTGAATATATTGTGTTAGAGAGATCCATTTGATGCAAACTCACTTTTCTTAGATTCCTAACTCGAAGACCTATCAGCCTACCAAATTGCAGCAGAAAAGGAGCTCATATGAGAGAGATATGTTTTTTCTAAGACGACTCATAAATTCTGTCAGCAGATAAGTTTTGTGAAGAAACAAGTCCAATTTTCTTTTCAAGCATCCAAACCGATATCCAAGTCTCTATTTGGGCAATTTAATTCCTCCAAGTCCAAACTCATGATTCAAGATTAATTTATCAGGGTAAAATGACTCTCCAACCCCTCCACTCCAGCAAAAAAATAAGGTTTAGCGGCAATACCCCTTGTAGGTAAAGGGTTCACACTTCACACTTCACACTCTACATATATAGCATATTTTTTTAAAATATCATTGCACTCTTTTTCTCACTACAAAGATATTTACTTAACCATATAAGAGTCTTTTAAACTACCATAGAGGATCTTTTGCAAGTACTTGGCTTCCCACATCAAGCTACATCTATTTCGGCCATCCTAACCACAAAGAATGGAGTAGATTGTAGGGCTGAGTGATTAACTAATTTATCCACCCACACACACACACACACACACACACACACACACACATATATATATATATATATATATATATATATATATATATATATATATATATATATATAGTGAATTAGGAAATCATCCTGATAAATTAGTGGGACAATGGAAATAAAATTAGTAGAAAACAAGGTGTGAAAAGTATCGGGAATCAAACAGTTTGTACAAAAAAATACACTGAAACATTTATTAATGACAAAATGGTAAATATAGGCACATTGTTCTCAGGAAGGTGCTGGAATTCACCACTTACAAAATATTGACACACAATCTTAATATTTTTTAAATTTTCTTTTAAGATTATGATAGGTTTTTATTTAAAAAAATGAATAGAATAAAAAAAACATGCTTTTATTAAAAACAATTAAGAGATGCATCAATAATAAGGAAATATAGTTTAGTTGAAGAAATACATTTTTCCAACTTATTTTAAATGATTAAAATTTTAACACCTCTTTATTTTATTTTTAATTGCCTTTTATTTAAAAAATATGCTTATTAAAAAAAAATGCCATTGTTTTGCAAAAGATTTGGACTTTTTTACGAGGACATTATTTATTTTTTTATGGATAATTATATATTAACCTGATATGATGATTTTTTAAAATAATTTTTTATTAATATTGAGTGAGAGTAAAATATTTATTTTTTAAATTTTTGTAAATTTTTTATATCATTGTTTTTCAAATAGATGCGGGGAGATGATTTATTCATGCATTTTTTTAATGGAAGATTGCTTTCATGATTATAATGAGTTTTTTTGCTTAAAAACAATACTCACGGTAACATTAAATTAAAACTAATCTAAGTAAAGAGTTTAGTTTTTTATTAAAAATATTTCAAATCAATATAGTTTTTCTATTTTTTCTGTTGTTATTGCTTTTCATTCAATAAATTATAATGTTAAAAAAACAATGGTCAAAAACATTAAATTAAATGAATAAAAAAACAATTTTGATGAAAAAAATGCATTTATCCTTAGTAATCTTATTTATTATCTTTTGAAGACTACTCGAAACTTCTCATTAATTGATTTGTGAATTGAAGGAAGAAGCCCAAGCTACGTGGTTTTCAACTTAAAGAAACTAGGCATTGTGTCTAAGGGTTGGGTGGTCCATTTTTAACTTAAAGAGTAGCTCTGACTTCGCTCCCCTTTCACGATAGGAAACAATCCAGCCCAACGCATCCAACAAATATCTATTTTTATAACAATTTAATTAAATGTATGAAAATAATTTAAAAAACTAATTTTAAATAAAAAAAAATTAAATTTTACTCGATGGCCGATACCAAACAGAGCGAAGTCTCTTGTGAGAAAAGACGCTGTACCGTCTGCGGGCCAGCGAAAAGCCCACCGGTCGAAAGACAACCGCTGCAAGTCATAAGCAAATGAATAATAATAATAATAATAATAATCTGGCTGCAAGTCGTCCCCGTGATTCAGTAACTTTACGCGGATCAAATTATATGTAAATTTGAGAGATAAAAAAGGAAGAAGAAAAAAGGCCCATTCCTCGTACTTTTTTACTGGAGTATTTAACTTCGGTCCCCTCTTGTTGGCATGTGAGACACCACAAGCCAACCCTACAATGTTCCCCAGACCTCATTTTCCAACAAAAGCTAGCTGTGAGCCTGTGACAGTTTCAGGTCAGCCCTGAAGACGTGAACGTGACTCCTAATTTCAGGAGGAGTCGTCCTGACACGGGCCGCCTTGTCCAAATGATGAAATCGTTTCCGGACCACCTCAGAATCATCTTCAGCCATGAATGGTCGTCGGTCCCCAGAAACAGTCTTTGACAGTGGGATCCGATCTTTCCATAAAGGAAAACTTAAGATTATAAAATAAGCTATTTGCTGCATGAGTCATATAAACGCTCCTAATAATTAATAGCAATAATAAGCAGCAGCTCCACACTTCATTCATACCAAAGCCGGATTTATTATATAGCTCAAAAGCGCATTCCAGCTACCATCCACTTCTCTCTCCCTCTCTTTCTTTTGTTGCTCTTTTTTCTTTCCTTGCGTGCACGCCCAGCACTTCCCGTACCTGCTCCCCCGCACTCATCTGTAACTTCAAAAAATAATGCGAGAGACTATTTTTTAAAAGTCTTTTAAATTTTGAATTTTAAAAATAAATATTCCTTGTCAATCCGTTTGAACCACACCAATTGAGAGAGTTTCTGTTGGAAATCACTTTGATTTCCACTGAAATACTCTTAATTTGTTTTTTAAAATATTTAATTCGTTATTGTTTTTCTCTTTCTTTAAAATAATCAATGATAATATTGTAAAGAATATATATATTTATGGCCCGTGAAATTGAAATTTTATTTTTATTTTTATTTTTTAACACGTGCGTGCTTAGTTGTATATCCATTAACAATGAATTGATTTATTTGTTAAATTTAAAATAACTTTTATATTTAAATAAATATTATTTATATCACAAGATTAAAACTAATATTTATTTATTTTTAAAATATTATCTCTTACAAACAAACAAACTATCTTTATTGTAATTGTAATATTTTTTAAAAAATTACTAAAATTACCTCTACAGAAGAAATTTCACATGTAATGGTCCTATTTTAAAAATAATATTTTCTTTTATTTTAAAAATTTATTTTTAACTTTATTATTCTAAAATAACACAAAAACTCACAAAAAAATAACTTAAAATTAAAAATACAGTTCATCAGCTGTATAAAACCCTGTTTAGTATATCAATTATTTTTTAAGATATTTTTTATTTAAAAATACATTAAATTAATATATTTTTACTTTTTAAAAATTTATTTTTAATATTAACACATCAAACTCATCTAATAAAATAATTTCAAAAAAATAAAATATCACAAAAAATCGAAGGTATAAAACATCACCTTCATAACGCTTTTTTCTTAAAAACAAATAAAAACGAGCCACCCAAATTAAAACAAAGCGTGCCTGTCTAATCTAGCTCCCTGTACACAGTCAGTTATTTGTTTGTACTTGGTAGCAGGAAAATATTAAAATCCATCCACCCCAAAAAAATTAATTATCACAAAACGACAACGTAAAAGCGCCCCCCTCCCCCCGCCAAAAACAAAAAAAAAAAAAACCAGAATCATCACCCCCTGTCAACCGAGCATATCCTGATCTTGACAGAGCTCTTTTCTTAACCGTTGCGAGAAGAGCTTACAAGCATCCATACTCAAATCAACGGCAGCAGCTAATGCCACGAAAGCAGCTGCATCTTCAGTACAATTGACGTGCTGCACACCAACTTCCACGCCAGGTTTACTGCACTTCCCTTCTCCTTCCACGCTAGCCGACATTACAAACCCTCTGTGCATACAATTAGGCCACAATCCATAACCGTGATCACCACTACCCCTTGGGCTACACACAGGAGAAGCCGAATTTGCCGGCGTGGTTCGTCCGTTTGAGCAGGCTCCTAAATCAATTACAAACTTGCCTCCTTTGTGCGAACTTAGTGTGCTCTCGGCTAATACAATACTGGCTGCGCTCATAGTGCCGTTTGTGTCAGGGATCAGTTCAAAACGGTAGCCAAGTCCATCAGACGAGCCGCGCTCGCGCCAAGACTCCAGCCGGCCCCATGGTTTCCAGGTACCAGCTCCAGGGCGGAGGATGAGCCATGAACCAGGGTTCGAGCAGCTTACTCTGTCTGAACCAGGTGAAGGTACGAATGGAGTAACCATTGAAGCTGCGGCAACTGGTGAGCCGGATAAGTCATGGACTGTTATTGACCAGCCTTTTCTTTCTTTCAGTGGTCTCTCTGTTTCGCTACCAAATGAACTTAGCCAGCTCCTTGAGCTGCTGGGCTCCTCTTGCAATGATCTGGGCAGAAACAGAAGCAAGTAACTCCAAATTAATTAGCAAGCATAGCACGAAATAATATGGGATAAAAATCTCCAAAAAGATATATAATTAAGTTTTTAATCACCTAAAAAAACATGATTAACTTGTATTAGTCTCTTTTTAATAAAAAACAAGTTGGATTAAGAGATTAACAAATGCAGCGCTTTACTCTATTTTTAAAAAAAATTTAATGCTTGATTTTACTAAAATTAAAAAGCAAGAAGGTTAAAACCCTAAAACAAACTGACATGGATCTCCGATTGCGGTCACCACCACCGGTGGTTCTAAGGCTGAATTTGCAAGTAAAAACAGGTTGCCTGATATTGCCTCGGATCTGAAACACTTGGGGACTGCACTCAGGTTCTCCGTCAAATTGAAAAACAAACCTTGGATCAGGCTCAGCTTTAACATTCAAATGAAATACAGCAGAGGAACTCTTTACACTCTCTTTTCCAATAGAAATCCATCCATTATGAAACGTGACACCTCTAGATTCCGTTCCCGCCAGATCCAAAGGTACAGAAACTTTCCCTAACAACCTCCCAGAGTTAACTCCACAAGTAGTGCCGAGGCGGCCAGTATAGAGAGAGATTTTGAGTTGGAGTTTGTTGGTGAAAATAGATTTGGCAACGAGCCGGTCGAGATCAGACTTGCTTAGGTGGAAAGTGGCAGCTGGAGTTTGGAGCTGACCTTCAGGAAATTGAGATGGAATGTAAGGAATGACAGCCGTTTGAAGAGGGAAGTTTTTGAGCTTGATTTTGCAAAAACAGGGAGAAGATGATGGGTGAACCACAGAGCGTGCAGGTTTTGAAGCGACAGGGATTTTTAAAGCCAGATTTCCTACTGTTAAGCGCACGAAAGGGCAAGGATCCATTATTCTTCTGCCCTTCGCCTTTCACTTTCACGAAAGAAATACACAAACACAAAAGGGAGAAGGAGGGGGTGGTTTTAATTAGGCTTTTTAAAATTTGTTAAAAGAAGGACGAAGAAGAAGCAGAGGAGGAGGAGGGATGCCAGGGGTTAGCAGAAACAGGCTGGTGGAGTACATGGGCGTAATGCGTGTAGAGTGAAGAAGAGAGAGGGTGCGCAATGCGCACACTGCACTGGGGTGGTTGCAGTAGCAGAGTGGAAATAGAGAGACAAGATGGAGATAGATTATTTCAGGAGAGTACAAGGATGGAGGGGGAGATATTGGTTGACAGAGAAGAAAACAAAAGAAAGGGTGCTATTGAACACAGAGAGATGTGTACAGCCTGGCAATTATTGCCAGACTGACCGAATCTATCATCTATTTGAGATGTGAACACAGAGAAAAGTTTTTCTTTCTCTCCTCCCTAACCTGACATGACCAGCTAGATGTAGGCTCTCTTCTTCTTTTTCTTTATTTTTTTTTTAATTATAAGTTTTTATCTTTTGACGGAAATGCCCTTATGAAATTTTAAAGAATTTAAGATTTTAACTGCTGAAAGTATTTGAAAACGAGATGCAAATGTATTATTTTAAATTTTAAATTTTTTTTGTTATTTATTTCTAATGTATTTAGATTATTTTGATATATCAATTTTAAAATAATTTTTTAAAATTAAAAAAAATATATTATTTTTATATATTTAAAAAAATATATATTTTAAATCGCAACCATTGTTACAATTTCAAAAAAGCTCTAAAAACATAATTGTTGGATTTGATTCTGTCCGATAGGTTGACAGAGATTTGAGACGAAGCCTATAATGAACAAGGAAAAAACTATCTAAACAACTTGAAATTCAAGTAACTTAATAAAACCTGAAAAAGATCTTTTTTTTTCTTTTCATGTCCATTTTATTTTTGTAAAGGCATAAACCTATCTGCCTATTTTCTTACTTATACACATTTTAACATGTAATATTTTTTTTCAATGCAAGCATTTTATTTAACAAACTAAAAAATCAAAGTTATAGTTTGTTTTAGCATGCCAATAAACAGTACCAGATAAGCAATGTAGTTCAAGTTGGGATGGAAAGCAATAAAAAATAGCCACGTTAGCTAGGGATGTACAACAACAAAAAGTATTGGTTTTAGTTAATGGAGAGATAAACAAAATTATCAATGAAGATAAAGGATCTAAAAAGCACAGATGTTGCCTCGCACGTATGAGAAGCAATTAAAGGTTTTCTTCTTTCTCGGCCAAACCTTATATGAGCGAACCTACCATTATTTTCTTGTTAGTTACTGACCCACAACAAAGTTTATTATATAAATACTATAAAAATGTTTTATTTTTTCTATGTGAGATTGGAAGTCCACACACACACACACACACTCTATATAACAAGAAGAGATTTGTGTTTTTTTCAATATGGGATAAGAAAATCTTTTTATTCAAATACTTCAACTTAAAAAGATAAAATAGTATCTTTCTAATATAAGATATAAAAAAACCTTATATTAAAACCTTAAGTTTTTATTTTATTTTTCCAGGTTGACCTGGGTCAATCCGTGTGACCTAGGACTCGACCCCTTGGCCAAGTCAACCCCCGGTCTAGGTTTAATAGCTATGGTTTAGAGTGGATTGGGTCCTTGCACTTGTTTTCTTTCTTTTCTAATTTGATAATCATATTTGTTATGACATCATATATTATAATATGAATGTTTATTTGTGTTCTTTTATCTTTTTCATCTTAATGTTTATTCATTATCTCTAAATTTATTTGAACTTTATATCTATAATTCTTGGGCTTAGAAGTATTAATGTACATTAGATTATAAATAAGAACATTGTTGAGATGATGTGTATATGACGACATTTACAAGACTATATGAAATATGAATGCTCTCTCTTTGTTCACCCAATCTTTATTATTCTTATTTATTTTATTTACTTTTTTATTAAGTATTTTGTCTGTTTCTAAAGATATAGTTTTATAAAACATCATTAGCATGATTGCTCCTTACTTTCATCTTGAAGCGGATAATCATATTTGATTTATGGATAAAAAATAGAACATAAGTTTATCTACTTAATTTTTTTCCTTCTAGTTATTTAAGTGAATCATTTTCTTTTTTGAAGTTCATAACAAATTTATTCAATATTTGTCTGAATGTTTATTCAATATCTATTATAATGTTTAAGCTAAATTTCTAACAATTTTGATATTTTTCATGAAGTAATCATGACAAATCTTGTTAAACTTGAGTTCATGACACTTCATATTACGGATAATAATTATTTATCATGGGTCCTTGATGTCAAAATTCATCATGATGTCATGGGTCTCGAAGATATCATTAAAGCTGGCAATAAAGCATCTAGTCAAAATAAGGCAAAGATCATGATTTTCTAAGGTCATCATCTTCACAAGGAATTGCAAATTGAGTATCTCACAATCAAAGATCCCCTTATTCTTTGGAAAAACTTGAAAGAAAGATATGACTATTAAAGGAAACTTATTCTCCCAAAAGCATTGAATACATTTACTTATTCTCCCAAAAGCGTTGAATACATTTACGATTGCAGGATTTTAAATTGGCAAGTGAATATAATTATGAAATGTTTAATATCAGTTCCAAATTAAAATTATATGGAAATAATATCACAGATGAGATGTGTTAGAAAAAAAAACTCTCTACTTTACATGCCTCGAATGTGCTTCTGCAGCAGCAATATAGAGAATGAGGTTTTAAGAAATACCCTAAACTAATTTCATGTCTCCTTGTGGTTGGACAAAATAATAAGCTTTTGATAAAAAAAAATATGTATCACAAACAACTGGTTCAACTCCATTCCTTGGAGTAAATGCTATGAAAAATAATAGTAATTATGGTTGTGGTCATAATCATGGTAGTAGTACAGTCTATAGACGTGGCCACGGGCAAAGACGAATTAATTTTGACAGCTATAACGGTCATAATTCTAACAAACCTTCACAAAATAAGGAGAAACAAGAAAAGAGAAAGAATATACATAGTAGAGACACTAAAAAAATGGAAAATATACGTTATAAGTGCGGAATAAATGAACATTGGTCACATATGTAACAACCCCAATTTATTTACATAATATTCCATGTATACATGTTGTATTAACATTTAAAGTATAAGAATTTTTTTCTGCCAAAATTTCAGCAAAATTTTCTCTAATCTTTCAATATCAAGTTATCAACTTAACCAGTTTTCATAACCTAGAGATAAAGATTTCAACATTTATCCCATCATTCGGGGCTTTCACCCATTTAGTATCCCACCATTTGGGACTTTGACATTCTCAATATCTTGCAATAATTGAACTTTAACATTTTTATTTTATGATTTATTCAAACATTTTTTTATAAATATCTTTAAAAAGATATTTTGTGAATATTTTTAAATTATAACCTAACATGAATTTTAATGGCAAATCAGTACATGACGTATTCTATATAAAGTGAACTTATTGCAAAATATAAATTAAATCATCCAAAGTTTTAAGTTAATTAACTTATATCATTTGAAATATCATCTAACATTTTAGTACAAGCCCAAAAAAAATATTTTCATTTCTATATGACATAATAATTAGTTACATTGCAATTTCTAAACAAAAATACAACTTTTAGGGAGCTATGGATCAACATGCTCTTACAAGATATCTAAAAAGTTATTCACACATAATTAACTACACTTAGATATAACATAATGTATAAAATGTGTTAAGTAAATTTCTTTAATTCAACTTAATTAAGTCAACCCTTGAGAGATTTCACAAATTCTACATTATTTAATTTTTTTATCCTCCCTCGAACATCTAACTCATTACCGTGATAAAGTTTTACCTTATCTCAAAACCGGTTATAGACCTTTTATTTAGGGTACTCGACCACATTGCCCTAATTCGAGCACCAGTCCCTGAACCAGAGTAACTAGTTCAACATGTCCAAACCAAACGCTAGTCTCAAAACCAGGATAATTAGCTTATCATATTATTTGACAACATAAATTATAAAGTAAACAAATTTTTAGTTGCATGCTTAACTTTTATTAATTAATTAAAAGTGATTAAGGTATCTAATACCTACCTGTTACATATGAAGTCCCTACTTCTACTCCGACCAGTAATCTGGCGGCGGTGGTATCTCCTCTCAACATAACAGGGGTGTTAAGGACAAAATTGGACTTTCTATCCTTTAGTAGAATTGTAGAATCATGTCTTACCTTCCCAACATATTTTTTTAATATTTTAACTTGGATAACATCTTCTTGTTTTTTTTGGTTTGGTAGTTGATACTTCTTAAAATGATTAAGCATGTATCTAGATGTTGATAAAGTTATTTTGATATTGTAATTATTCATAAGAATTCTTTATTAATTGAAAGGGATGAAGTTTACTATAAAAAAGTCAAACTTTCATATAGGACTAACAATGTGATACCATTATAAAGACTTTTACTTGATGCATATTAAATGATTGTTCAAACATCTAAATAAGACAAGGATAGGGTGGCCAATTTCTATTGCGAGAAGGTAATTTGTTCTATAGTTTATGAAAAGCAGATGTAGTTTAGTTTGAGAAAGAAAGTATGTTATGTTTTTCAAGTTTTTATGCCTGCCAACTCTTACCATTAAAAAAATAAAGTACATAAGTGATTGCAATAGTAAAGTACATCAATGCATTTGGTAGGCAACATTAACTAATATTGAAGAATTTAATAGAAAGTATAGCCTTTAATAGAGTACAATGGCTAAGTAGGATCCATATAGTTGATGTAAGATCTTGAACAAAAAGAAAATTTTCCTATAACATATTCTTGATATCTTACTTTGTGATTTCATATTTGTCTGGTTGAAATTGATTATTTATAGTTATTTTTTCTTTTAAAGAAGTTCTACATTTTCCCTTTAGACCTTTTCATTTGTGTGATGTTATTGTTTGCTCCATAGATAAGCACATGCAATATATAAATATATACACACAGTGGTGGAGCCACAATGGATCAAAAAAAGGCAATTGCCCCTTTATTTTTTTTTTTATATTTTATATATTAAAATATTAATATATTAGTTTAGTGAATTATTGTTACACGGAAGGAAAGTTTTGACTCATATGTTTATATATATATTCTGGAATGGTTACCGTGGTTTTGAACTTTTTTTTGTTAAGAATCTTTGTAAGGTCATATGTATTGGAGCTGGTAGAGGGTAATATTTTTAATTTGGACATTGGGTTGAGGTGGTGGTGGTAGTTCTGGTGGTGCTGCATCTTCGAGGATCCAATCTTCTGGTAGGGATATGTCCTTCCATTGGATTGCTTTTAGGACAACAGTGTTTGAGCGGGATAAATCTGTTTGTAGAAGGAATGTTTCTCCTTTTCGAGATTGAAATTTGTGTTTGCTGGCAAAGGCTGAGAACATGGCTTTGTAATAGATTTTGAATCTGAACCAGAAGATCAAGCCTATTGGTATCAGATCTTTGGGATCAATCTGTAATTATATTTTTTGTTCTAGCTGTCCTCCGTGATAATTTGTGAACAAGTACTGGATGTCCGTTTTGTAGGTTATAGTCATAGAATCAAGAACATACCCATGGAACAAAAAATTTTGTACAAAAAATGAAAAGGGAAGAAAACTTCCTTTCAGAAGAGGCTGGTTGAAAATTATTTTTGAAATGGAGGTAACCATTTTCAACCAGAGGATGTTCTTTGAGGTAGTCAACGTGACAACCATAGTAGTCCAACCATTGGAGGAACCAGAGGGGAAGGTTTGCAGTATTCATTGTATTATGGAAGTAGAAAAGCCAAGAATGGCTATGGTTTTGATTTTGTAGGAGGAAGGAATCGAACCACGCTTGTTGGTAATCCTAATACGTATAGGAAGTATTAAAGTCCTGAGGATTTGTACGAAAGTGTATGAGGAAGAAGAGAGGTTGATGTAAGGGTTGCCCCCAATCTTTAGGGTGAATAACTTTGTGAATGATGCATGTAGAATATGCGAGTTCAGTGTGATCAGAATGTAGTTTGAAGTGTTTGAACTTGACATAATTGGTAATCTCAAGGATGGTGGCATAGTAGGATTGTGATTTGGCTAAATTCCAGGGTTTGTAGTACCAACTTAGAGGAAAAATCTTTGAAGCAGCAATGGAAGGATTTTCATGATAGAATCCTTCTTCCATAGTTAAAATATTTTGGAAAGTAGTTTTGAAAATATATTTGAATTTGGTTTTTGGAAAACTGGTTTGTTGTAAAGAAAGGAGGGGTTTTGAAGTAGAAAAACCTCCTTGTGGTTTTGAAAGGGATTTGGAAATACTACCTGTTGGAGATACAGAGTCGTTAGAGGCCTGTTGGGACATGTCAGGAGTAATTCTGGCGATTTGGATATGGTGTCAACCCATTGTTGAACTGTGTCGGGTTGGACTTGTGATGGTTTTGTAGGTTCTTCTTCTTCAACAACTGCTTCATACCAGGATAAAATTTGAATCTCTTTTAATGTAAACAATATCAAAATAAAAAATGCTTAAAATAGCTTGCCATTGGGCAAAAATCTGTTTTGAAGCAAGATTTTGGACATCTTTTTGTAAAACTTCTTTTGCAAATTTACAGTCAACGCGTAAAAGAAATTTTTGATTTAATAAATCGCTTTGGAATTTTGTAATACAAAGAACAATTGAAAGGATCTCTTTTTTGATAGTAAAATAATTTTTTTGACAATCATTCCAGTGGGCGGATGTATACTGGAGTATTTGTTCTTTGTTATCTTGCACTTGTTTAAGAATCCCACTAAAATCTTGCTTCAAAACAGATTTTTGCCCAATGGCAATCTATTTTAAGCATTTTTTTATTTCGATATTGTTTACATTAAAGGAGATTCAAATTTTATCCTGGTATAAAGCAGTTATTGAAGAAGAAGAACCTACAAAACCATCACAAGTCTAACCCGACACAGTTCAACAATGGGTTGACACCATATCCAAATCGCCAGAATTACTCCTGGCATGTTCTAACAGGCCTCTAACGACTCTGTCTCTCCAACATGTAGTATTTCCAAATCCCTTTCAAAACCACAAGGAGGTTTTTCTATTTTAAAACCCCTCCTTTCTTTACAACAAACTAGTTTTTCAAAAACCAAATCCAAATATATTTTCAAAACTACTTTCCAAAATATTTTAACTATGGAAGAAGGATTCTATCATGAAAATCCTTCCATTGCTGCTTCAAAGATTTTTCCTCCAAATTGGTACTACAAACCCTAGAATTTAGCCAAATCACAATCCTACTATGCCACCATCCTTGAGATTACCAATTCTGTCAAGTTCAAATACTTCAAACTACATTCTGATCACACTGAACCCGCATATTCTACATGCATCATTCACAAAGTTATTCACCCTAAAGATTGGGGGCAACCCTTACATCAACCTCTCTCCTTCCCTATGCACTTTCGTACAAATCCTCAGGACTTCAATACTTCCTATACGTATTGGGATTACCAACAAGCATGGTTCAATTCCTTCCTCCTACAAAATCAAAACCATAGCTATTTTTGGCTTTTCTACTTCCATAATACAATGAATACTACAAACCTTCCCCTTTGGTTCCTTCAATGGTGGGACTACTATGGTTGTCACGTTGACTACCTCAAAGAACATCCTCTAGTTGAAAATGGTTACCTCCAGTTCAAAAATAATTTTCAACCAACCCCTTCTGAAAGGAAATTTTCTTCCCTTCTCATTTTCTATACAAAATTTTTTGTTCCATGGGTATGTTCCTGGTTCTATGACTATAATCTACAAAACGGACATCCAGTACTTGTTCGCAAATTCAAAATTAAATGGTGGGATTCCTTTGCAGCTGAGTCCAAAAGTTTCAAATTAGCTGTTACGGAATGGTTACAAAAACACCAAACGGCTCCCATCATTGATCATCATCCTAAATCAATTCAAGCCTGAAAGGCTCAAATGACAGCTCTTCTTGCCTATGCTAGAACTGAAGAGGAATACCTACAAATAGTACAAGGCATTATCCAAAGCCAAGATCCAAAAACAGTCTTGTCCCACCCTAGCTCATCTGGCTCGATATCTCTTGCCATTTCCCTTGGAGATGATAATGAAGATGACTGCTTTGGTATCTTGCCACCTATCAAGCGACATTAAAAAAAAAAGTATTTCGGACTTTCTCAGGCTCATCTGTTTAGAGCTCATATCTTTTTGACTCACCTGTTTTGAGTCTTTTTGCTAAAAAGCCTATTTGTCTTAGGCTTTTTCTACAAATATTACTTGCTACTACAAACATACAAATTAAATGTCAGTAGCAAGAAGACAACAAATGAAAGTCCCCCAAAAAACATGGGCATCTTTCATTTTGTCATCACCAGGCAATACCACATGGGTTCACATGAGTTCTGAAGGCATCTCCAAACTTTTCAACAAAACATTTTGGCCTCTTCTATGACAACTCGTCTATAAAAAAGAGACTCCTACAACCTCAGAAGACAGACTAATTTTTTTCAAAAGAAAATTTTACTCTCCCCTGTAACTCATATCTGTAGCCTATCTCCATTCTTCTGTAACCAATATCTCCTGTACTGATTTACGTTACAAATTTAAGTAAGATTCTATTTTTGTTATCTATATTCTTGTTATATTTTATGTACATTTAAGTATGCTCTGTGTTTGATCAAGGATCCTGACGTTGTTGGTTTTGCCTTGTTCATTCGCATCAGAAATTTGTTTAATTTTTCTTTATTCTTTTCATAAAATCAGTATATAGGCTGGAAACCTGTGACCTGATCTTTTAGATTATTCTCAGGTATAACAACGCCACGTACTGAGTTGTTTTTCTGCTTTTATCTGGTATCAGATAAAAACAAATATATATATATATATATATATATATAATTACAACTCATTGTCCTAATTTCCCCCCCTTTTCCCTTTTCTTTCTTTATCTTTCCCTGTCTAACATTGTTTAGCTGTCGTTCCCTGCCTCTTGCTTTACTCATCAATTAATCTTTCTTGCCTTTTGCTTTATACTTTAGGTAAATTTTCTTCATCTTTTCTATTTGTTTCATTGTCTAATTTTAGTTTTATTCTTTTATAATTAGTTATTAAAAATATTAGGGTTTATGACAATTTAAGGGTTTTGATATGAATATTTTCAAAATAAATGTTTAAATCTGCTAATTTAATTAATTAAGTGTTTCTTTTCTTATTATAAAGAAATAAATTAATATTCATGCAAAACCACTATTCTTGGCATCTCTTGCATTGACAGAGTAGTTTATTGAAATTTAATATTTTCACATGATTTGTTTGTAAGTAAAATATCAAGTAGAAATCATGTTTTTCAAGTATTGTTCCTTTTACACATACACTAGGCATTGTTCCTCAATTAAATGTCTAGAAATGATTAAGTATAATTTAATCAACATACTTATTATACACATATAGATATGAGTCGAAATAGGTTTTGATTTTGATGAATTGACATGTATTTTGCTCTTTATTTCATATGGAAGATTTAGAATTATTGTGTAACTCAATTGACTTTTGTTTAACAATGAATTATTGTGTAGTTGTGTTAATTATTATGTAGACACTAATAATGATAAAAAAAATCTAGCAAGTTCATATTAAATTAACATATCACTAGATAAGTATTTTAAGCATAAATCCCTTGAGGATGACGAGCCAATCAAAGCTTCAAGTCAAGTAACTCAATCAAGTTCAAAGAAAAGTCATATTGAAATCAACCCCGACACTCTTCTTGCTGACCCTGGCTTAAGAAGACTAATTTATGAATACCATATAAATGATAGGGATGCAATCTGAAAAGCTTTATCTACAAAAAGGTCCTTATTAACCTTCACACTGTGATTTTCCTCAAAAACAATTTGGGAATATATCAACACTACAATGCTTTAATCTGGCTTAGTTTGGTGCATACCCAACATGGTTAGAGTACAGCATAGCTAAAGATGCTGCCTTTTGCTTGTATTGTTACCTGTTCAAGTCAAAAGGGGGTGTTGATTCGTTTGTGGGTGATGGGTTTTCAAATTAGAAAAAAAGGGAAAGATTTGATCTTCATATTGGAAAGTTTAATAGTAGTCACAATGCATCTCGGATAAAATGTGAGAATTTGATGAATGAAAAACAAAGTATCATGACTTTGTTATCTGAGCAGACAGTAAAGAGTCAAAGTGATTATCGAACTCGATTGAATGCTTCAATATAGTGTGCTTGTTTTTTGTTGCACCAAAGACTTTCATTTCGTGGCCATGATGAATGTGAATGTTCAAGCAACCAAGAAAATTATCTAGAGCTCTTGCATTTTCTTTCCAGAAATAATGAAGCTATTAAAAGAGTTACTTTCAGTGAAGCTCTTAGACATAACAAATTGACTTCTCCAGATATTCAAAAAGACATTACTCAAGCTGCTGTAGAGAAGATTACAAATGTGATTATCAAAGATCTAGGTGACTCATTATTTTCAATTTTAATTGATGAGTCACGTGACATATCAATCAAGGAACAAATGACAGTTGTTATACGATATATAGACAACAATGAACATATAATTGAACGTTTTCTTAGCATTCAACATGTGTCGGTTACAACTGCTAGTTCATTCAAAGCAGTTATTGAAGCTTTATTTTCTAAACATGGGTTAAGCATATCAAGATTGCGTGGTCAGGGATATGATGAAGCTAGTAACATGCGAGGTGAATTCAATGGCTTGAAAGCACTTATTCTAAATAACAATCCAAGTGCATATTATGTACATTGTTTTACCTACAGACTTCAATTGACTCTTGTGACTGTTACAAAGAAGCATAATGAAGTTGGAGATGTCTTCAATTTTATTTCTAACATTATAAACATAGTTGGAGCATCATGTAAAAGGATGGAGGTGATTAGAGAAAAACAATATGCTAGAATTATTGAAGGACTTGAAAATGGAGAAATTTCTAATGGACGAGGCCTGAATCAAGAAACTTCTCTTAGAAGGTATGGTGATACTCGTTGGGGCTCCCACTATGTTACAATTATTCGTCTACTTGCAATGTTTTTATCAGTTCTTGATGTGCTTTAGATTATAAGGGAGGATGAGATAAACTCATAACAGAGAACGGAAGCAGTTGTTTTAACAGGTATTATGGAATCATTTAATTTTGTGTTCATGCTTTATTGTTTGAGAAGGATACTAGCAGTTACTAATGAGTTTTCACAAGCATTACAAAGAAAAGATCAAGACTAGAAAATGCTATGAGTTTATTAAAAACATCAAAGAAACGATTCAAAATGATGAGAGAGAATGATTGGGAATACTTACTGGAAGAAGTGTCATCTTTTTGCATCAAACATGACATTGATATTTTAAACATGGAAGATGAGTACAAGCTTTGTGGGCGTTCAAGGCGAAAATCTCAAGGGATTACAAACTTACACTATTTTTGTTATGAATTGTTTAACAATATCATTGACATGCAACTTACTAAGTTGGATGATCGTTTTACTGAGATAAGTACGGAGTTACTTCTTTATGTGGCATGTTTAAGCTCAAATAACTCTTTCTCTACTTTCAACAAAGAAAAGCTTATTCTCCTTACTCTATTTTTATCATAGTGAATTCTCTATAGTGGACCTTATGGTACTTGATGACCAACTTGATACGTATATTATTGATCTACGTGGTGATGATGAGTTTTCCAGTATTGAAGGTATTGCTAGTCTTGCAGAGAAAATGGTAAAAACAAAGAAGAATTTGATATTTTTATTAGTATATATGCTTATTAAATTGACATTACTTCTACCAGTTGCAACTGCTATAGTGGAGAGAGTTTTTTCTGCTATGCATATTGTCAAGAGTAGATTGTTGAATGGGATGAGAGATAAGTGGATGAATGATAGTTTGGTTGTATACATTGAGAAAGATATCTTTGATAAGATTGATAATGAAGTTTTTATGAAGCGGTTTCAAAATATGAAAATTCGAAGAGAACAATTATTATGTAAGTTTTTTCATTTTAAAAGTATTTTTAAATTAATTTTACTTAATATGAATTAATATATATGTTTTGAATTGATTTCTAATGCATGTCTATATAATATAGTATTTGTTAATAATTTATCCCTGACTACACTTATTATATTTGATAGATTTGTTATCAAAAGAAAAAGATAACATGTAAAGTACTAATTTTTTTTTTGAGGTATACTCCACTTATTTTATTTAAGAATTTTCATAGCCATATATATTTGTATATCATGAATCGCGACACAGAAATATATTCTTTCTGCTTGAGAGAGAGAGAGAGAGAGAGAGTATAAACTTATGTTGAGAAAAAGACAACCCATGTAGAACTGAATTGTGGGATTTAAGTTGGATCCCCATATTATCAGGAATCCTGGGCCCATTAAAAAAAGATGATAAAGAGGAAGAAGGAGATAAAATTACCGAAGAAAGTAAAACAGGATGCACACTTTCACCATATACATGTTAGCACAATTGTTGCTGTTTTGTTTCAGGCTTCTCTCACGTAACTTTGGCTTTTCCATAACATTAGCTCTCTTTACTTCGTATACCATAAAATCATTCCTTTCTTTTGCAAAACCTTAACTTAAAAATTGACCATATAACTCCTCTTTTGAGTAATTCTTCCGCATCCTTTCTCTATTTGTTTTATAATATTTTAATTATGTCTTTTTCTTTGCAATAAGTTGGTTGAAAACTGGAGTTATAGAGGTGATTCTTCTATGGTGTGGTTGAGAAGTATGTCATTTGAAATCATGGTATTTTGGCAGTCTTTCTCAATTCCCCTTTGGATATGATTGCCTTTTAATGGGTTTTTCTTTTCTTACAACAAACAGGCAGAAGAAAAAAAAGAAGAAAAGGAAGGAGCACCAGACAGATAGAAAAAATGGAAGAGAACGAGGCTGTATCAGATAAGAAAAAGCTACAGAGAGGAGGGTTTGCTCTTGCGTTGGCAATCATAAAAATGGTGGTGCTGGAGGGGTTGCCTCTACGATGTCGTAGAGGATGTCGGATGAAAAAAGGTGTATCGTTCTAGATCCTGGTTATTTTGATTGTCCATTTTCAGTTCATTCGATAGGATGCATGATTATTATTATTTCTTTCATTTTTTAAAGGCTTTGATTAATTCGATAAATTCATAACCATTGGAATCTGCAAGAGGTACATAACTAATGAAATTACAGTTGAATATTCTCCCCTCCTTCGGTAGTGTAGAGAAATTGAAGGACAGCATTGATAGAGAAATAAAATACAAGTCTGGGGACTCAAGGCATGCTTTGAGTCTATCCAAAACTATTTGAAATATAAAGACCTCTTCAATGAACAATACACCGACAATTCTCTGTTGATAGAGGTGCCGAAGAATACACTGAGAATTCCCCGAGAAGCAAATATTTGTGATTTTTCTATACCCAATTATTTCTTTAATCTTGCAAGTTTCTTAGTTTACTGTTATCACCGTGCTTATGTTGCAATTGATATGTTTTTTTGATAATAATTTAAAAATGTCCTCCTTAAATTATTTATAATGATCAAATAAAACCTCTTTCTTTTTTCTTCATAAACATCGATCCTTGGACGCAGATGGTGTGAAAAGAATTAAATGGAAATAATTACTAAAAGTATAAAAATGTCCCTAATTCTTCACAATCTCTAGCAGGTCGTGTTAGCACTGTGGGTGGCATTTCGAGCACAACAAGGATGATGGAATAATGAAGCCGTGAGATGGTCTTTTGAGCATGATAATTTACAGCATCTCATTATATGCATTGTGTGTATATATATATATATATATGTTGTCTGTGAAGTGCATATTGTTTGTCTTTCCTTCCCCTATGTTGGAATAATGAAGTTAAACTGCTTTCGATACATTTATTTTAGGCTTTCTTTTAGTGTTTTATCATGGCAGGTTTTCTAGCTATTGCAAATATTGTTTTTCATGAGCCTATTATCTTCCAAAACATTCCAAGAATGAACCTATCATTTTAGTGCTTGTAGATATGATCTGCATGATGGAAGAAACCCATATGCATTGATGACCAAAATCACCATCATTACAGGGCCAAGAAAGCTTAAAATGGTTTATGATGGCCTCATTTAAGGCAAAGAAAACCTGATAATTATCATCACAATAATAAATTTCTATTGGAATGTGTTCTCATGTCTTCCTTGATTCACAACAAAAATGGCACCCAACTTTTGAAAAACAAACATAAATTTGTAGTTGCCCAACTTAGCACCAAGGGGTGCCTCTGTTGTAATGCTCTTCCATGTGTTTCTGTCTCTTGCTTTTCTTGTAATAGGATTGCTATTATATGTCTCAAATCTCTAACAATTACTTCGAAGAGCCGATCAGACCACCTCCCCTGCTATTACTCATATTTCTATTAACAGTAGTGAAAGAAGAGAGATGAGTAAGAGACGCAAAATTATTACATAAATAAAATGTCATTTGCTTCTGTATTTGGCTCTCCAATTCTCTGGGCACTCAATCCCTCAACTGCATCATCTTTCAAGCCTATCAATGGTGAGATTAAAATAGTAGTCCCTGCAGGCACTGGTTTTGGTTACGGTGGGCTATCGATCGAGTGTTCTTTAAGGCCACAAAAGAAGGCAACTGCACATTCACATGAAAACAAGGCCAAGAGAGAGTCAGCCATAGGACATAAGACACATTTGCAAGTGGGTAGTCACCTGTTTGTGGTTTTGTTGTTATTGCATTTCTCGATTGTTAAAAACCATAGAATGAAATGCCTTCTTCTGCCATAGCAATAACATTGTTTTATTTGTGGTCTGTGTACATGCGCCTCTTAATTAGTAATTTTTTGACCAGTTAAGGTGTTCGCGCTTCGCCGTGAATGCTTTTTTATTGTTCTCTGACTTTGGTAACACTAGTCTTGACGATGTGGAAAGAGTCAATGATGCGCTAATCCCAATTCGATTGATAAAAATCTGGCAAACAAAAAATTACAATGTCTCATGGAAAGAAATAAAAAGTGGTACAAAGGCCTTTTAACATTTTAAGTTGGTGGTATTCAAATAAAAATTAACAGTGGCCTAGGAAAGTGGCACAAAGAAAAAACACATTCTAGACCCAACAAATGTTCATAATGTAAAAAAGGAAGAAGGCAGTGGCTGAGCGGAGTTTACTGCACATACATTGCTGGTATGACAAAAGAGAAAGTGAGCTAATTTGTAATTTGTGTTGAGAAATGTAACCTGTTTGAACGATGACCGTCAAACCTGAACAAGGCTTGATAATCAGCAGTCCTGCAATAAAGTATTTGTTAGATATAACACTCTTATGAAGCTCACAGGATTGATGGAAATTGCATAATCTTATTTGATAAACGAGTGCTGCTTAAATACAGCTTTTTACAAACAGAAATGAGAAAAACTAGCTACTGCAGATGTTATTTTACGTGGATCAAATCACTAGTATTATGGCTTGAGAAGAGGTTCTCTTTGATTGCCATAATCCCAGAAAAATAGCCACAATCCCAGAATGATAGGAATAGGATTTTATTTCTGCAGACTTCTTCAGACTGAACCTTCTTAATATATCCTCCCCTAAACTGATCATGTTGTGCATTTGCTCAGTTTAGATCCTTCTTCTCTTGTACTCTCAAGAGCATTCGAAGTTTTACAAAATCTTCAAGTTTAAGCGGCTTTGTCAGAATGTCTGCTAGTTGCTCCTTAGTGCCATAGTAGATGAGCTCTACTTCTCCCTTTTTGATAAGATCTCGAATAAAATGAAATCTTACATTGATGTGCTTTGTTCTCCCATGAAATACTGGATTCTTGGACAATTTAATGGATGAACTATTGTTGCAGAACACAGTAACACATTTACAATGATCTTCTTCAATGCTATTTAGAACTTCCTTCATCCATATACTTTGGCATGCACAAGTGGTTGCTGCTACATACTCTGCTTCAGTAGTTGATAGAGTAACTATTGGTTGCTTTTTGGAGCTCCACGCTACTGCACCATCTCCCATCATGAACACATACCCAGAAGTGCTTTTCCCCCCATCCAAGTCAGCCGCAAAGTCACTATCAGTGTATCCTTTAAGGGTGCTGTCCGAGCTTCTTTTGTAGAAAATACCAAACTTTATTGTCCCCCTTAGGTACCTGAGTATTTTTTTTGCAGCTAGTAGATGTCCTTCCTTCGGTGCAGCCATGAACCTGCTTAGAAAACTCACTGCATACATTATATCAGGTCGCGTTGTTGTGATATACATAGGCTGCCAATTAATTGCTTGTATTCGGTGCTGCCAATTTCTTCTCCTTTCTCTTGTGATGATAGTTTAGTTCCTGGAACCATAGGGTTATTGACTGCATTGCAGCTACTCATTCCAAACCTTGCAAGTATTTCATTTGCATATTTTCCTTGACATAAGAAAATTCCAGCCTCTGTTTGATGTACTTCTACACACAAAAAATATTTCATCCTCCC
>Ga0325414_1000600_pt1 | contig 30426 bp, 16 predicted proteins | sample PopdelMetagenome_8_FD_206183 | JGI IMG/M metagenome (GOLD analysis project Ga0325414, IMG submission 206183) | Populus deltoides microbial communities from Bellville, Georgia, United States - Leaf-PdKOR-R3 | ecosystem: Host-associated > Plants > Phyllosphere > Phylloplane/Leaf | place: USA... | reverse complement strand
TTTCATCACAACGACACATTTAATTCGGTGTAATTCAAACAAAATTTCAACAATTTACAAACAAATATAATTTGACAAAATCTAAAACAAACTATAACAACTACAAAATTATACATTCATACTATAAATTTCTTTGACAAATAACAATTAAACAAGTACAAACGTTAACAAAATACATATACTAAAACAATAAAATTCACAATTAAATATTAAAACTAAAAAGGATAGATTTACTTAAAAAAAAATGATAAAATCTACAAGAAACGGATATTGTGACCACGTACAAGATATAAGAAACTTGAGTGCTCGTGTTGAGAATATATAGTGGAGAGTTTGGGATGCGTGTTTGGCTGCAGTTTGGGAGGGGAGCTGTAGTTTGGGAGGGGAGAGGTGGGATGGGAAAGAAGAAGAAGGAGAAACAGAGGAAGAGAGTGTCGGCAGATGGGTGCATATAATGGTTTTTTCCAACGGAATCACCGATGGAAGTACTCCGTCGGTGATTCTGTCGGTGACAGTGCCACGTCACTGTATGGCTATCTCAGTTTGAATCCCTTGGTAATTTCCATCGGTAAAATCGCCTGACGTCACCACGCTGTTGCATATTTCCAAACGAGCTGTATACCCCGTCGGCGAAACCGTCGGTATATACCGACGGTGTCACCGACGAACTTATTCCATCGGTATATACCAACAGATTTTGAGATGGAATTATTTCTGTCGGTATATATTACCGACGAAAAAATTCCATCGATAATTCCGTTGCTTTTCTCCAGTTTTCTGGTAGTGGAACAACTGGAATTGAAGATGGATTCCATCATAGCCACATTACAGATTCGTTAATATTACAGACAGAATTACTGACGGAATAATTAAAGATATTAATATTTAATTATCTGTCAGTAAAACTGTAGGTAAAACCCTCCAATAAAAAGCCTAGAATCTCTCATTTTACAACAGACGGGCCTCCTTTCTTTTTCCTTTTCCCCTTATGTAAAAAACATCAATATCCCTTTCTTTCTCTTCCCTCCTCTCCTCTCCTCAACTTCTTCTCTTCTCCTCCATGCTCGTGTATGTCTTCTTCTCCTTTTTTCTTCTCTTTGCTGTTTTTTTTAAATTAATATACTTTATGAATTTGTTTTTTTTCTCTTCTTAGCTTCACTTGCAACTACATTAAGGTAAATTTTTTTTTCTTCTTTCTCTGTGTTTTTTTTTAATTTTTTTTTCTATTCTTAATAATTGTATGAATGTTGTTGTAGGATTTTTTTTTTCATATGAGATCAATTTTTAGTTGATTTATTTATAGGATTTTTAATTTTTAGCAATCGCAACTTCATTTATTTCATATGAATTTTTTTAGTTTATTTATTTTTTTGTGTTATTTATTTGTTGTAAATTTGTTTGAGTTAATTTTCTTTTTCTTCTTTTTCAAGCAACTCAGTTTTGAGTATTATAGAGTTGTGATTTATATTAATTTAATTATTTTCTAGTTTTTTTAAATAGATTTGTTTTTAAAATATTTTTAAATAATCACCGATGAAATTATATACGGTATTTTTATCCGTTACATGACAAGTTTTCCGAGGGAAATACCAACAAAATGAAATTGGTAAATTTTTTTTTGCGCGCTTTTTCCGTTAGTAAATTTGTCTGTAATAATATTTTTTTTACCGATGGATTTATCGACAGAAAAAAATTACCGACGAACAATTCACCGACAAAGCATTTTTATTTGTGATTCCATCGGTGAATTAATTACCAACGGAATGATAGTACAAATACCGACAGAAAATTCCATCGGTAAATATAAAAATTCTGGTAGTGACAAGATAGAGGTTTGGTACAAAGGGTTTTTATATGGAGAAAAATATTTGATTAGATGAGAAGATTTTACAAAAGCTTTGTGTATGTGATTTGGTAACATGAAGGATGTTGTTGAAAAATTTAACAAGCGTGTACAAGAGAAGGAGGTTGAGGAATATGTTGACAGGTTTGATGAGCTTAAGTCATTAATGTGCGCTCTGAATCCATTCATACTAGAAGTTTACTACATTTCAAGTTTTTTGAGTGGATTAAAGGAATATATTAGGCCAATACTTAAGATACTCAAGCCAGCAACACCAATGCAGGATTTTGATTAAACAAAGTGGCAGGAAAAAGCAAATCATGAACTAGCTAAGAAGTCTATGATTATTCCAAGAAACAACCTCTCTTATAGAACTGGGGCGAAGGCCTAAATATCCAATTAAGAGTTTTTAATTGACAATGGAAGCACTCACAACTTTACCAATATCAAGGTGGTGGAAATAAAATCAAAATCACTACAGTTAAGACCATTGTTTTCGTAGTAAATATTGCAAATGGAAGCATTATAAGGTGTGACTCTCATTGCTTAAAGTTTGACCTAGTTCATGCAAAACTTATGAGTTTCAAGTTCACTTAAGAATGATAAGGCTAAAAAGATGTGATTAGGAGTGAATTGGCTACAAAAGACATTCTCCAATTCTATTTGACTTCATTAAAATGAAGTTGTCATTTAGAAAGAGGGGTGTAATGATACAATTGAAAGGAATAAGAGTGAATGCTTAGTTTCATATTGTAGCCACCAAAGTACAAAAGAGTTCAAAGGAATCCATTTATTAGTTTATAAGGAAATTTTTTTAATGTGAAAGCAATTGAGAAAACTAGTCTGATTGTGCAAGATAAAACAATTAAAGAACTATTAAAGGAATTTGAGGAGGTTTTCTCATAACCAAAACATTGACTTCCTGAAAAAACCTTGGATCACAATACTACATTGATCCCCAAAGCTAAACTAGTTAATATTAGGCATACAAGAGCTCTTATATATACAAAGAACAGATTGAAAGATTGATGAGGTATGTCGTGACATGCACGACATTGAATGATGGAGCTACCTTATGAAATTAAAGGGATTTTGGGTTTAATCATAAAGTTATGATTTGAGAGAATCCCTATCTAGTATCATGGTCACTAGAAAACTTACTGGTCTGCAAGAGTCTGGGTAAGGGGACTAGTTGTGCAAGGGGAAGACACATCACCCCTAGTGCACTCTACCTAAGGTAAGCTGTATTGTTGATTGATTGTTATTCTAAGTCGTATTTCTATTCATTGGTCTCATATAAGATTTAAAGCAATTCTCCCTTTATGAGGAAGTCTCTATCTTATCGGGTTAAATTCTAATTGTTCTAAGATCAAAATTTTAGCATAGCATTTATTTTATTTTTTGTATCTTTAATACCTGACACTTTACAGTATAATTTTATACCCCAAACTATTAAAGTCTACACCTATATCCTAACACTCTGAATATTAATTTAAAAAATAATTGTTGTGGTATTCATTTTATATTTTTTAAAACATCATAAAAATGCATTTTTGTTTTTTAAAAAATATGCATGAAAAACCTTTAGAATTTGGCTGTATGCAGGAAATTAAAACATATATATATATATATATATATATATATATATATATATATATATTTATGTTTTTGAAATGAGGAATTGTTTTAATGTTTTTGGATTTTTTTTTGAAATTTCAGAGAAAAACTGAGTATTTTTAATATTGGGTCTATATCTTACAATGTAAGTCTACAGTTCAATATTAAATGAAATTATTGAAAAAAAAATGTTGTTGTGTTTTATGATATAAGGGAATTGTTTTTTGAATTTTTGAGATTTTTTTTTGAAATTTCAGAGAAAAATCAGGTATAATACGGGGTTTGTATTTTACAATGTATGTCTACAGTCTGATATTAGGCAATAACTATTGGAAAAACATGCAAGGGACCCATAAATAATTTATAATGGTCCCTAAATGTTTTGAAAATTTTAAGAATTTATTTGGCTAGACACACAAATAAGAACAAATTAAGGTTAAAGGAAAAAAGCTTAGAGCCTATGTACCAAACAAACCATTAGCCTAAAGTCAAAGGTATTAAAATTGCCTTAAGACCATGTTTGGGAAATAGGCCTTAAGGACCCAAACAAGGTCTTATTTTTTAAGAAAAAATGAGGTGTGCCAAACATGTCCTTATATCTAGGTTAAGCTTAGCCCAACCATATAGACTGGGTCTATTGGGCTCGAGGCCCAAGCCCATGTGGTCAGGTTGAGCTATTGCCCAGCCTAACCTGATTTTTTAGATCGATAGACAGCCCAACAAACCTTTATTTATTAAGTTTTTTTTATTTATATTTTATGATGTGGGTTAGACCTAGCCTATACAACTTGGTCACTAGCCCAGCCTATTGACCAATTTACTTTGTAAAACATGAATTATTTCATGTTCTGCATGTTTATATTTGCATTAACTAAAAAAAAGAGAGGAAAAGGATTACCTGGGTTAGATGAGGGTGTTGGCTGGCTAGTGGAGCTTTAGACGTGGCATGATGGCCTACTAGTAGAGCTGGTGGCAATTGTATAGGGGTCTATGGTGGCTGTTAAAAGTTAGAGAAACTGCATTGGAGGAGAAAAGGAAATGTGGAGGTTGCAGTGGAGAGCTACCGTGGTTGGTTGCAGTTATGGTGGATGGTTGCTCTGACATAGAGGAGTTTGTGGTTGCTCACGGTAGTGCTGTCTGGGTTAATCGTAGTGCTGCGGTGGAAAAAAAGAAGAAAAGTGGTGGAAATGTAGGAAGGAATGGGGGTTGCTTGCTGGGCTAAAAAAAGGATGAAAGAGGTTGGGTAAAGGTGCTTTTTAGGTGGTGGTGTTTTTGGGAATGCAAGAGAAGTTTTTCTCTCCTTTTTTTTTATTAGAGAAAACTAGTGTGTGAGGGGTGTTTTTGTTTTGTTTTTTTTGCTTTCTTTCTCTCCCAATCTTCTCCTCCTCTATCGCATGAAATTCACCCTATTCATTGGGGATGAAAAAGGGGGTATGAAATGTTTATCTAACATGAATCTTGGCCCTTGATTCAAACATGAAGGATTCCAAATGGTGGCTAATAGTCATCATCACGGGTTGTAAAGGCTGGTCGGGTCAGCCTCTTTGGGTTAACTTTGTAGCGGGTTTAGGGCTTCTAAGGGACAATTTCTTTGCTTAGAGGTGCAATGATAGGTAATGAGAGTGGTGTCTTTTTTTTTTCTTGTATGGTGAAGGTATGAGAGAGAAGGAAGGCCTAAAAAGTGGCATTAGAGTTGTCATTCTTGTTGTTGAAGGTTGAAGATAATATGCAGAACCATGTCGTCTGACACTATTTTTTTTTTTACTTTTATTGACCAAAACGATCTTGTTTTGATCTAAAACATGTTATTTTGGTCAAAACAACACCAAAACGCACCATTTCATTTAAATATAATGGTGTTGTTTTGGGGTTTTTGACCTAAATTACGCCATTAAACCCTTTTTTAATTTTAGTCCAATCTTTTAATTTATTGAATTAAGTCCTCAATTGAATTTTGATTCTAAGAATCAATCAACTTCATACCTATCAAGTTTAAAAATAATCCCCTGAATTCAACGGCCTTTCCAACTTGGTTGTGGATATTTTTAATTTTACCCCAAATTGTCATTCAAACTTCTAATTTCTTCAATTTCACCTCTAATTGACATTCAAACTTTTAATTTCTTCAATTTCAACCATGTTTTGAATTGAATTTATCCCCTGAGTTTGCATGTCTTTTAAATAAAGTCCTTGGTTCTAAGTTTCTTTAATTTGGCCTTTAATTGACCTCCAAACTTTTATTTTCTTCCAATTTTGTCCATGATTTCACTCAATTGAGTTTGGAAAAATGTAATTTGGTCTTCTAAAATTCAAATCTTCTCAATTAAACTCAAATTAGGCTTCCAAACTTATTTTTTCACCAATTAAGTTCCTAATAAAATTAATTTGACAAATTAAAAGTCTAATTAAGTCCCTGCACTTAATTAATTCTATTAATTTAACCCAAATTAATTCATAAATTTAATTAAACCTTTAATTGGGCCAATAATTAAATCAAATTGACATATTAAAAGTATAATTAAGTTTTTTAAACTTAATTTTTATGTGCATCCGTCCAATAGTCATTTAATTTGACATTGAATCTGGATTGTCTTTCAAACTTGGTTATAATTGGGTTCCTGATTTTTGTCCAAAATCTCAATATGATTCCACCATGCATTTGAAATCCTTCTCAGTATACTCTTGCTAAATTGCCAGCCTTTTTTTTTTGTTTTGAATTTTAAAAGAAAATGATAATGTTAGAGGAAATCCAATAAATTGGGTTATGATTGTTGCCTACTCTTTACAATGCTTACGACAAAAAGTCTCATAAGAAACTTTTTTTTTTGGATCAAAATATAAGTATATTAATAGATCAAAAATTTACAGTGCTGGAGAACAAGCATGTTCGTATACAGTGATTTATAAAAGCAGGGAACAAACTCCCTGAAAAACTTTACATCAAAGCCATAACTAACAAGCTAAAATTAGCAGACAATGGTTATGTGAGGAATCATAAATTACAAGGTTCCCAACCTAACACAAAGCAAAAGCCAAGACAAGTGGGCAAGAAGATGCCTTGAGCACCAACTGAAACAGGAAACCCAAAGAAGACGCCTTGGGCACCATAAATTACAAGGAGTGACAGACATGAGCATTATGCAGCACAACAAACTTCAAGAAAAGCAGCAACAACCAATACGATCAGCTCAGAAGCAGTGACTATATGGACTATAAATCAAAGAGAAGACAACATCCCAAAAAACATCCACGAATACGGTCAGCTCACATAAATTTGAGGATGATTGCGCTCATGAAAGTGCAATATCATGTAGAATAAAACCTGAAATCTCCAAAAAACAAATTCAACCAGTGTGCAGGAGTTTTCAAAAACTCTTTGATTCCTTTCTTCCCATATCAAGTAGACAACAATGCTGAGGGAGACCCTTTTCATCCTGGCAACATCGTTTTCCCCCTGATATTAAGGCCCCAAACAACACTACTAATGGTGGCCATACCCCTGCAGAGCCGAAGCTAGGATTTCACCTTTGACCACAAGAAGGATGTCCAACAGCAAGCAAAAAAGAGGTGACTATGGCTTTCCTCATGATCTGGATAGAATATACAGCTAGCATCAATATCAACAAAGTGCACCCTGTCTTTTGTTCTCAGCCTCCCAAGCAAAGCAAGCCAAAGGATGAAATTATGCCTTGGTAAACACCAAGGTTCCCAAACAACCTTAACCCATGACACTGGGGTTCCTGTAAATCTCAAAAACTCATAAGCATGACCCGAGAAGGGCTCAAAAATATTTTCCCAATGATTAGTACTTAAAAGTACATTTTATCAAGGTTTTATATCATCATTTTACACTTGAAGTATCAATAACTCCTTAACTGGAGCATGTTTTATAATAACATGTCTAATAATATAAGATACCTTTAATTTATGGTAAATGTTCATTTTAAATGCAGGCCTATTATATAAATCAAAGGATTGATTGATGAGTTTAACTACTGAAATTGAGAAGACAAAGAGAGGGCTAATCTTAGAAAAGAGATGCTGGTTGAATTCAAATTGGAACACCATTCGGTTATTGGATCATAACTTGAGCTGTAGAACTTGGATTTAGGTCTGGTTTATATGCATGGAAAGCTAAGACATGGGCCTAAAACTTTCATGAGAGTCCAAGATTTAAAAGTGCCATTTTCGAGTTCAAATGATAGCAACAACAGAGAAGTCGGAATCTGTCCTGCAGCCCAGACACTGTTCAGTGTTCAGCCCATATCTTGAGTCTTAGACGTCCAAATACGCCGATTCTTATTTTGTTGTAAAGTTGAGACAATTTCTCAAAACTTTCATGAAGACTATCTGTTCAAATTCTGATGTTAGAAATGACATTTTGTTTAGACAAGAAGATAAGGATTGTCACCAAGTCAAGATGTGGCCACCCACTCAACAATTAGTCATCAAATCAATAGTTTTGAATTTTGGCTTATAAAAGGAGGCATTTGCCATGTATTTTGGCATCTTGGTTTTCAGATCAAGATCTTGCTCTTACTCTCTTTCTTTGTATTTTGTAATGTTCAAGTTTTATTTTATGTTATATTTTCCTTAATCTCTTGTTTATGCTTGTCATTTTCTTTACTATACTTATATAATTATGTTCTTATCTTGTTTATCCATGTTTCTCTTATTCATAATGTTTAGCTAAGTTAATTTTGTCAAGGTGAAAAAGACACATTAATGGTGTAAGAATAAGTATAATATAAACTCAATATGGACTTTAATATTTGATACTAACATGTTTTGTATTTATTATCTTACTCACTCTTAATACCTTGCTTGTTAAATGGTTAATCTAGATTTGTGTTGAACAACCCTTGGTACAACAAATACTTGAGACTTTCATAGCCCAACTGTATGGTATAACCAACACCTGTGCTATGAAAGGAACTTGATTTGTTGTTAACATAAGTTATCACCATGAATACCTGATAACATTTACAAGTATTGGCATTACTCAAATAACATAATTAATATAATCATGTTAACAAATTATAATCTGATTCGAACCTTTTTTGTGTGTGGTTTCCAGTTGAATAATAAAAGGAGTTTATATTATACTTATTTGAAATACCATTAGTGGATTCTTTAACCTTCACAACTGTTTTTATCATTGTTTAATCTTCACATTAATCTTACATCTCAAAGTCCTCTCATCATCATCATCATATAGTTAACCTCTCTGTGGTTCGACTCCGGTCTTGCCGGATTATTCATTACTTCGACACTCTTACACTTGAGAGAAGACATCAATCTTTTGGTCGTGTCACCCAACTTTGCATCATAGAGATCACTTCTGATTGACTCCCACAGTCTACAAGGAGCTGATCTTGAAGAGTAAGAAGGGGCTTTTATAAGGGAGAGGAGGTTCGCTGTAAAGGAACCAACCAGATGGAACTATCTTGTAGATAAAAATGGTGCACCCATATAATCCAAATCGAGTAAGTCTTTAAATTGATATTCCATAGTTTTGCAATGAAATAACGGTTCCTTGCCTTTATGGCATAGAGCCCCGGGCCTTCTTCATCCTTTAGCAAACAAATGTGTTTCTAGGCTACTAAGGTAGACTTACTTCTGGCTGTGTTACCAGACCATAAGAAGTTCCTGCAAATGCATGTAATTTGGTTAATGACAGTATCCGGCATGGGGAAAATGCTGAGCCAAAATTGTACCATGCCAAAGAGAACAGATCTAATTAATTCCAGCCACCCAGCATAGGATAAATGCCTGCCCATCCAACCTTGTATAGTAGATTCAAGTTTATGCAGGAGAGGGGAAAACTAACTAGCAAGAAGCCTGTAGGGACTGAGGGGGGCACCAAGGTATTTAAAGGGGAAGCTGCCTTCAGAAAAACAAGAATCTTGGAGGATACTCTACTTAATACTGACTCCAACTCCACTAAAATAAATAGAAGATTTCCCTGTATTAATGTGTAACCCTGAGGCCTGGCCAAAGATATGCAGCTGCTCTAGAAGAATCCGAACAAAAGATCTATCCCCCTAACATAACCGAAGCATGTCATCAGCAAAAGCAAGGTGACAAATATGGTGAAATGCACACTTCGAGTGATAGTGGAAGTCTGGCTGTTGAGATGCTATCTTCAGCATACTGGAGAGGTACTTCATGCAAACAAGAAATAGATAGGGAGAAAGAGGGTCACCCTGTCGAACTCCACACTTCATAGGGAAGAAATCATATAAGTTGCCATTGATAGCAACAGAGAAGGAAGAAGTTTCCACACAGAGCATAACAAGATGGATAAAACGTTGAAGGAAACCCAGCAGATAAAGAAGCTCTCTGAGAAAAGGCCATTGCATCGAATCAAAGGCTTTCTTGAAATCAACTTTTATGAGGCATCATGGGGAGGTTCTCTTCCTGTCATAATGCCTGAGAAACTCTTTAGCCAGATTGATGTTATCTATCATATTCCTTCCTCCAAGGAAAGCATTCTAAGCTGGACTGATAATGTCTTGGAGGGCATGACTGAGTCTTACAGCAAGAATCTTGGAAATCACTTTGTAGACCACATTGCAGCATGTGATAGGCCGAAAATCATTGGCAGAGTTAATATTAGCAGATTTCGGGACTAGAGCAATAATGGAATGATTAATATGCTTGAGAATCTTTCCAGAGGAAAAGAAATCCTGAACCGCCACACAGAAATCAACCCCAACTATATCCCAAGACTTCTTGAAGAAACGAGATGAATATCCATTAGGACTAGGAGCTTTGTCATTTCCAATGCTGAAGAGAGTTTTCTAAATAGCTTCGTTGGACATAGGAGCCAAGAGAAAATCAGAGTCGGATTTATGCAAACGAGGACCATTATGAACAATAGCCTCATCAAGAGGAGAGGTAGACGATGAAGTGCCAAGGAGGTTTTGATAAAAGTGGACAAATTCAGCACCAACTTCATCAAAAGAGGTAGTAAGAGCCCCATTACTACGCTGGATGGCAGAGATGAAACTTTTCCTGTGCTTCTGACTTATAAAAGCATGAAAAAAGCTTGTACCTCTGTCACTGTCCTTAAAGAAATTACACTTGAGCTTCTGAGTAAAAAATGCTTTCTTAGTAGACTTTAGGTTGAAAAGACTCAGCTTCAATTGATTAACCTTGTTCAGGAGAGAGATGTCATCTCTGGAATCATGCAGGAGGTATTGATGATACTCCAAATCAGCCTTAGCTTTAGCAACTCTCTCTGAGATGTGACTGAAATGGAGCTTGTTTAAAGTCTTCAAAGGACTCTTCAAAGACTTGAGTTTCCTGCACAAAACAAATATAGGAGTGCCAGCCACCAGGGATTTCCATCCTTCAGAGATTAAGACTGCATATTCAAGATGGTCAACCCACATATTAGAAAACTTGAAGGGACGACGACTAGGGGATCTGCTAGTACCAATCTAAATGTGAGCTCCTGAGTGATAAGAGAAAGTCCTCGGAGGGTGAAAATGCACATGGGATGTGAGCTGAAGGTTGCACCATAGGGGATTAGCCAGCACGCAATCTATTTTGGTCCAAATAGTCCCATTTGACCAATTATAGTGGCAACCAGTGTTATCATATTAGAGAGGCCCAAGGCTGAACAGCATGCTTTAAAATCAGCGACTTTAAAAGATGAGACAGGGGCACTATTGTGCTTGTCCTCCTGTGACATAATGGAATTAAAATCATCCAAAACAATCCAGGGAGTAGCTGGAGCCTAGGACTTAAGGTTGTCCCAAAGAGATCTGCGAGCAATAATAGTATTCAAACCATAAACAAAAGTAGCAGCAAAAGTGTGGTGAGTAGACAAGCTACGAATATAAACATGGATAGCCTGGGGAGAGGAATCAATCATGTCAACATGAACAGTACAAGGATTCCACAACACAACTACTTTGGTAGAACCAACAGTTTTCACATTTGAGACAAGATTCTAGTGCTTCAGCTGAAGCTTATGCATGAATTGAAGCTTGGTGAAACCAACTTAGTCTCCAAGAGACCACACACATCAAAACTATGTTTTTACATGAGGCGAACCAACTCATGCTGCTTCAGAGGACTGTTGAGTCCTCTGACATTCCAACTGAATATGAGCATTACATAGGAGGGGGTGGAGGGGGAACCCTACCACTCTCAGTTGTTTGAGATGTGCTCATTTTTTGACCACGCATAGTGGTTGCATCAATAATAACAACATCAGGTCCTTTCTTGCATAGGGGTGCCCGAACAGGTTCTTTACCTTTAGAAAGTATGAGGGGGATTTGATTAGTGGTGGGAACAGCACCTGAAGGTGAGACAACAGGTCTTTTCATAAGGAACTTTATATAGTAAGCTTGTAAAGAAAAAAAGATGAGAGATTGTGGATTTACTAGATCAAGAAATGATCAATTCTTCCAAAAACATTATATGTAAGGGCTTGAAAGTGCACTAAAAAAGAAACTGGATAGGGCTAAAAAGTGCATAATTCGGTATGTGAGGGCTAAAAGGTGCACTAGAAGAAAAGAGATATGGCTAGAAAATGCACTATGGGTGAGGGCTAGAAAGTGCACTCAAAAGAAAATAAATAGCGCTAGAAAGCGCACTCAAAATAATACGATTCGGGCAATGAAAAAACAATCAAATTCAGATTCTGATGTAAAATGTGCAACTATCCAGTTTTACGGCAACAATCATAATTCTCAATCTGACCGTTGGACCAGGTTGAAAATTTACGTAGAGTCTCTTAACATGTTTTCCTACCTTAGGTTAACATTTCAGGTCAATCGAAGTTTGAAAAGATATGGAAATACCACCATCTTCTAGATGATCTTTTTGAGATTTTTGTTGGCTACCTCGATTACCCCATTCATCTTGGGTCTGTAGAAAAAAGAATTAAGATGCTTAATTTTTCACTTAGTGTAGAGCTCAACAATCAGCTTCCTATTAAAATTCTAAGCGTTATTAATTATAAGTCTTGCTGGTAGGCCGTACTGACAAATCAAATCTTTCTAAATGAACCTCTTAACCACCTTGTGTGTCATATGTATGTAAAAGCTGACCTCTATCCATTTAACAAAGTAGTCTATAACAACCAGCATGAATTTATTCCTATTGCTGGCCTTCAGATTAATTGGTCATATAACATTCAATCCCTATATATCAAAAGAACATGGTAAGGTCATATTGAATAGCAGCATCAGAGGTGCATTTATCTTATCACCATGTATCTGACACTTGTGGTATTTTTTAACATAATCTATACAATCCTCTCCATGGTCAACTAGAAGTACCCAAATCTTTGCATTTGTCTTGACATTGTATGCATGTTAGCATGAGTGGCACAAATTCCCTTGTGGATTTCCTGTAATGCTTGCACAACCTCCTTTTCATTCAAACACCTAAGTAAAGTCCCATCAAATGACCTTTTATATGGGACATCTCATCCAAGTAATAATCCATGGTCATTTTCCTCAAAGTCTTTTCATTTACCTTAGAGGCTTCTGAAGGATATTCCTGGTGCTGGATAAGCCTTTTGATGTCTCTATACCATGGTTTTCCATCTCATGTCTCTTCCAATGAATAATAATTAGCTGGTTCAGTCCAAATCGGAACACTGTTCAGTCATTGGGTCATATCTGAAGCTATAGATCTTGGATTTCAATTTGGTTTCTATGGTTAGAAAGCTAAGACATAGGCCTAAAATATTCATGGGAGTGAAAGACTCAATTCTACTATTTGGAAGTTCAAATCGTAGCAACAACAGAGAAGTTAGAATTTGTCCTGCAACCTAGACACTGTTCAGTGTTTAGCCCATATCTCGATTTTTAGAAGTCAAAATACACCGATTCTTTTTTTGTTGGAAAGCTGAGACAATTTCCTAGAACTTTCATGGGACAATCTGTTCAAATTCTAACGTTAGCAATGACATTTTTTTTAGACAAGAAGATAAGGATTGTCACCAAGTCAAGATGTGGCCACCCACTCAACAATTAGTCATCAAATCAATAGTTCCAAATTTTGGCCTATAAAAGGAGGCATTTGCCATGTATTTAGGCATCTTGGTTTTTAGATCAAGATCAAGATTATGTTCTTGTTCTCTCTTTATATTTTTGTAATGCTTAAGTTTTGTTTATATTAATCTCTTGTTTATACTTTTCATTTCGTTTCCTTCATTTAGTTAACTTATTTCTCATTTATGTTCTTATCTTGTTTATTTATGTTCCTCTTCTTCATTATGTTTAGCTAAGTTTATTATGTCAAGGTGAAAGGTTACACTAATGGTGTAAGAATAAGTATAGTATAAACTCAACATGAACTTTAATGTTTGATACTAATATGTTTTGTATTTATTATCTTATTCACTCTGAATACTTTGCTTGTTAAATGGTTAATCTAGATTTATGTTATATAACCTTGGTATAACAAATACTTGGCACTTTCATAGCCCAAATCATATGGTATAACCGACACCTGTGCTATGAAAGGAACTTGATTTGTTGTTAACATAAGTTATAATCATGAATACCTGATAACATTTACAAGTATTAACATTATTCGAATAAGATAACTAATGTAATCATGTCAACAATTTATAATCCAATTGGAACCTCCTTTGTATGTGGTTTACAGTTGAGTAATAAGAGTTTATACTATACTTGTTTGAAATACCATTAGTGGATTGTCTAACCTTGACAATTGTTTTTATCATTGTTTAATCCTTATATCAATATCACATCTTAAAACTCTCTTCAACTTATTATTATTATTATTATTATTATTATTATTATTATATAGTTAGCCTCCTTGTGGTTCGACTCCGATCTTGCCGGGTTATTTATTACTTTGACACTCCTACACTTGGGAGAAGACATCAATCTTTTGGTCATGTCACATATGCTCTTAGTTTTGAAGAGAAAGGTAAGTTTCCATCTCAACTACAGCAAAATCCCAAGGGTCAATACAATTCAAATGCAAGTAGTTGTGGAAGCCAACACATGGCTCAAGTCAAATCAGTCATTACTCTCTGCAGTGGTAAGGTTATTGAAAAACCCACTCTTGAACCTTGTGATTCATTTGATGATTGTTTGAGTAACTTAGAAAAGGTTTTGAGTAGGTGTGAAGAGAAGAATCTTGTACTGAATTGGGAAAAATATAACTTTATTGTAACAAACAGCATTGTATTTGGTCACATTGTTTTATCGAAAGGAATTGAGGTTGACAAATCTAAAATCGAGTTAATTGCTAACTTGTCAACACCAAAATCTATTAGAGATGTTAGATCATTCTTAGGACATGCTAGTTTTTATAGAAGGTTCATCAAAAATTTTAGTGTGATATATAAGCCCTTGAGTAACCTTCTAACAAAAGATAATATTTTTTAATAGACTGAACATTGTGAAGAAGCCTTTGTTAAACTTAAAAACTTGCTTACTTCTGCTCCTGTCATTCAACTTCCTGATTGGTCATTACCTTTTAAAATAATGTGTGATGCTAGTGATTATGTCCTGGGTGCTGTATTGAGACAAAGATAAGATAAGAAACCTTATGTGATTTACTATGCAAGTAAAACTTTAAATAGTGCTCAAATGAATTACACCACCACTGTAAAAGAATTATTTGCAGTAGTATTTGCATGTGAAAAATTTAGGTCTTATCTTGTTGGCTCACTTGTTGTTTTTAGTGATCATACAGCATTGAAATATCTTTTTTCTAAGCAAAATTCTAAGGCTAGATTGGTGCGGTGGATTTTGTTACTTTAAGAATTTGATATCACAATCAAAGACAAGAAAGGCACTGAAAATGTTGTTGCAGATCATTTGTCAAGATTGACATCAGATTTGAAATCTGACATCACACCAATCGATGACTACTTTCCTGATGAATCTTTACTTTCTGTCTGTACATTGCCTTGGTTTGGTAATATTGTTAATTTTCTTGTTTCAAGACAATTGCTAGCTCACTGGAGTACCGAAGACAAAGGAAGGTTTTTGAACGAAGTGAAGAAATTTTATTGGGATGACCCTTATTTATTCAAATATTATCTTGATCAAATATTTCAAAGATGCATTCCTGACAATGAGGTAAGTAGTGTCATTAAATTTTGTCATTCTGAGGCATGTAGGGGTCATTTCTCATCAAGAAAGACAACTGCAAAAATCTTACAAAGTGGATTTTACTGGCCTACCATGTTCAAGGACTCACATGTGTCATAACCCAATTTTTAACTTCTTCTATTTTATTTATTTATTTATTTATTATTATTATTATTATATCTACTGAAAATGATAATAAAAAAATGATGAAAAACAAGTAAAAAATGAAATAAATGAAGAATGAATTAAAATTTGGGTTAAAGGCAACATGATTTGAGGTTTAAAGATTTAATTAAACTCTTGACTAGTTTAATTAATCAAATCAAGGGCTTAATTGGACAATTGATAAGTTTTGAGACTTAATTGAGCTTGAAATCAATTTAGTTAATCCAATCAAGGTTTTAATTGGACAATTGATAAGTTTTGAGACTTAATTAAGCTTGAAATTAATTTAATTAATCCAATCAGGGACTTAATTGAAGAAATATCAAAGTTTGGGATTTAATTGGAGTTCAAATTGCAAAAATTAAAATCCAAGGACTAGCTTGAAAATGGCGCGGAAATGCAAGGATCCAATTACATTTTAACCAGGGGTTTGATTGCAAAATTATAAGAATTACAAGGACCAAATTCGCAGCCTTTAGAACCAGGAAACGGGGTCATTTTGCAACTACTGTTCACCATCTCTTTACTCTGTAACGGCTCTGCCATTAAAGGTAGAGACGTTTCATCCGTTGGCAGCCAACGCGGACGTTTTCTTTATTGAAGGCGTCGGTTACGGAGAATTTAGGAGGCCAGCCGTTACCACCACCGAGGCTGCCACTGGTTCTATAAAGGCTGAGCAAAGGCGACCTCGTGAAGGGGAGGCAAAAAAAAAAAAAAATCGAGGTAGACAGAGGAAAGAAGCCCATAAAACAGAGACCAATACAAGCAGTAAACCCAGAAAACCAATTAATATCATCGTCTTCTCAATCGCCCCCTGCAAACCAGAAAATGGAAGAACCCAAGCAGCAAGCCGTGACCTTCATCATCACCTAAACAAAAGGAAAACAGAAAGGGGAAGGTCATACACAGACAAGAGCAAAATCACTGTGCTGCAAGCCTCCTCACAATCTCCAAAAGCAGGAAAAAGGAAGAACCCAAGCAGCAAGCCGTGACCTTCATCATCACCAAAACAAAAGGAAAACAGAAAGGGGAAGGTCATACACAGACGAGAGCAAAATCACTGTGCCGCAAGCCTCCTCGTAATCTCCAGAAGCAGGTAGGCCATTTTCATCTTCTTTTTATTCTTGTTTGAAATTGTGCAATTGTGAAAACTGTGCGAAGGTAATTTAATTACCTTCGCACAGTTGATGCACGCGTGAAATTGTTTCATGCGTGCACCTTAATTAACTCAGCCGGGCCACTGGCTTGGGCCAGTGGTCGGGGCCTAGACCCTTTTGGGCTGAGCTGGGTCCGGCCCAAAAAAACAAAAAGAGGGAAATCATGTCTTAGAATTTTTTTTATCAACATACTGGTGTAGAAATAAAAATTTTGCATGTTCTTTTAAAACAAAAATATTTTTGTTTTTTTATTATTCACTGATATCAGGATCAGGAATAAAAAAATATATTTTTTAGGCTATGAATTTTTACCAACACCAGAGTTGGAATTATTCGTGGTGGAATTTTTAATTGGAATTATTTGTGTTAGAATATTTACCAACGCCAGAGTTGGAATTATTCGTGGTGGAATTTTTAATTGGAATTATTTGTGTTGGAATATTTACCAATGCCAGAGTTGGATTTATTCGTGGTGGAATTTTTAATTGAAATTATTTATGGTGGAATATTTATCGACGCCAGAGTTGGAAATATTCGAGATCAAATATTCATTGACGCCAGAGTCAGGAATATTATGATTAAACCATCATTGTTTTTTTTTAAATAAAAATAAAAAAAATACACATGCATGGATTTAAATTTATTTTGTAGGTTTATTCATTGAAATTAGAGTCAATAATATCATACGTTTTTACACATAAATCAACAAATTTTTTTTATTTAGCAATTTAAGATTAAAACAGCAATGCAACTTACCTCAGGTAGGGTGCGCTAGGGGTGCTAATACCTTCCCTAGCCTCAACCAGTCCCGTACCATATGATCTCTCTTGACCAGTTAGGGTTCCTAGTGACCATAATACTAGGTGACGACTCCTTAAACAAAACCTTTTCCTCTAAAAGAACCAGATGCCAGCTATCTGTTCTTTTTCCATAATTCAAGATTATTTTTAAGGCCACCGCGATGTCGAGTGCGACAACATGCATTCTGCAAGACTTGTGAAAATTGTCAAAGTTGGGATCTATTTCAAAACATCACATGATGCCTTTAAATCCTATTCTTGTCATTGAGATCTTTGACTGTTGGGGTATAGATTTCATGGGTCCATTTCCTCCATCATTTGGTTTCGTGTACATATTAGTTGCAGTAGATTATGTTTCAAAATGGATAGAGGCAATTCCAAGTCGAAACAATGATCACAAAATAGTGATAAAGTTTTTGAAAGAAAATATTTTGAGTCGGTTTGGAATCTCTCGAGCCATGATAAGTCATTTGAGTCTTTATGAAGAAATATGAAATCACACACAAAGTTGCCACCCTTTATCACCCTCAGACAAGTGGACAAGTAGAGCTTGCTAATAGGGAGATCAAACATATCTTGGAGAAAACAGAGAACCCTAATAGAAAAGACTGGTCTTTAAAATTTAATGATGCACTTTGGGCTTATCGAACTGCTTATAAAACATCATTAGGTATGTCATCTTATAGACTAGTCTATGGAAAACCTTGTCACTTGCCTGTGGAACTTGAACATAAAGCTTATTGAGCTATTAAAGCTTTCAATTCTAACCTTGATGATGCTAGTTAGCTGCAAAAATTACAAATAAATGAGCTTGAGGAAATAAGAAATGATGCATATGAAAATTCAAGAATTCATAAAGCAAGAATCAAAGAGTTTTATGACAAGAAAATACTGAGAAAAACATTCAATGTTGGTCAAAAAGTCTTGCTTTATAATTCTCGACTCCATTTATTTCCTAAAAAATTAAGATCAAGATGGAGCGGTCCTTTTATTGTGAAACATATGTATCCATATGGGGCTTGTGATATCGAGAATCTAAAGAATGACAATGTTTTCAAGGTAAATGGGCATCGTTTGAAAGTATACTTTGACAATTTCTTAGTTGAAAACGACTCTATTGAATTGAGTGATCTTGTATATAAAGATTGATTCTTTTTCTCACATTGTTTTTGTGTTTCTTTTTGGTGTGACTTTTGTTTTTCTAGTCTCTCTCACCTTGGTCAAATGGCAGATAACGATACTCCGTGACTCTTAAGTTGATTCTTTTAGTTTCCTATAATAACTGATATATGTGTCTACATTTGTGCAATTTTTTGCTCTTTCTCCTTTCTTTGCATCTCTTCTCCAATTCTCATTTGAAAATGAATACCACTCTTGAAAAATTGAAAAAATATTTTCCCGCTTTGCTTCTAAATGCGACTGCAAAGATTTACCGTGCTAGGTATGCAAGATTGAGGTTGTTAATGAATCATGGAATTCCTGAAGATAATCACTGGCTAATTGAAGCAAAGGTCTGATTATCAGGTGAGTCCTTCAATTCTTTCATCTTATACATGCCTCGAACAGGTAAAAGCACTTTTGCAAAGAAACATCGTGCAAAACTACTGAAAGTTTGTCACCGATGTGCCATATAGACTTGTAATGCACAATGTCGTTCTTTAGAAATGATATCTGTAAGCCGTGAATATAAAATACAATTCATTAAGGATGGCCTGAGTAAGGGGTATTTAGATAATCTTCTATTGACTCTTGAGATGCATCCTAGTAGAGATTTACATCATGCAATTCATGATTTATGACCACAATTTCATAAAGAACATGCTCGACATAGTCTTGGGAAGCCTATCTCCGACCCATAGAGGGCGTTTAAGCCGTTCTTTGATGTAAAACCAAGGGAAGATGTGAGCCACAATCACAACTACCTGTACATACACATACTTTTTCAAAATAAATAAATAAATCAATAAATCAATAAAGAGAGAGAGAGAGAGAGAGAGAGAGAGAGAGAGAGACTCCAGCTGGCTTACATATAGGTGGTATGATTGTATTTTCAATTTCTCATCTATAAAATCTTCTCTTCCTTCCCTTCATTTCTACTCAACCCATACATTCAACAGATATAGAAGTGTGTAGAAATGGTAGGTTTCTCAAGTCATCACATAAAAAATATTTGTGTTTTCGGTGAATCCAGTCCTGAGAAGGAAATAGAGTTTTTAGAATCAACAAATCATCTTGGTCAGGTACTATCTGAGAGAAAGATTCATTTAGTGTATGGGGGAGGCAGTCTTGGGTTAATAGGGGGGTTTGAGGGGTGTGTGTCAATAGTTGTATTTTTAGGAGGTAGTCAAGTTTTGGGGGTCGTCCCTAAAGCTTTAGCAAAGGGGGATATCATTGGAAAAACAATTGGAGAGGAACTACAGGTCTCCACAATGTCTGATCGAATGAATATAATATTTAACCATGTTGATGCCTTCGTTACCTTACCAAGAGGTCTGGGCACATTGGAAGAGGTCTTTTATATTTCCTCTTGGGCCCAACTACACATTCACCATAAACCCATAGGTCTGTTAAATGTTAATGGTTTTTATGATAATTTGTTATCTTTTCTTGATCATGCCGTGGAACAGAAATTTCTAACATCTTTGGCAAGATAAATCATAATCTCTGCTGCTACTGCTGAACAATTGATTGACCAACTACAATCTTTCATCCTTATAATTGATCCCTCCATGAATTGCGTAAATTGGTCAACTAAGGAGAGCCGTAAAAAGTTTAGATTGGATTTGAGCCTTCGTTTGTGAAACCTTGTGTCTTTTGGTTTTGTTAATAGCATATTATTTTGTTTTGTTATTTCTTATATTTGTTTAAGTGTGTTTCATGTTTGTCAGTGTTCGTTGTTTCAGGTGATGTCTTCTATACTCTATCTTTCTACCATAGGACATTGAGGACAATGTCTTGTTCTGGTTGGAGGGAGAGGGTAGTAGTTGACATTAAAAAAAAAACTTACTAACTGTTTTTGCTTATTAAAACCATTTTACAAAACTGTTATTAGGATGACAAAGTAAGGAAGAATTTTATTGACTCTTGAGACTCATCTTAGTAAATATTCTTATCAAGGTCTATCAGAATACTTCTTGAAATATTCAGGTTTACAAATTCTCGCATTGTTATCACTTGATTCTGCTCATATATTCATTTAACAAGTATTCTTAAACCTTCATTTTCGCACACACACTTTAATATATGATTGTGGGTTGCACATTGGATTATTACATTATTTATGTTCTTTTGTTAAAGGTAACAACTAAGAAAAAATGATAGTATATAATTTACAAAAGAAATTTTTTTTTTAAAATTGATAATAAAAACGTAGATAAGTTTGGTTTTGTAGCCTCCCTAACCTAAACAATTTAGCCCGAAGGGGTGTTTTAACACCTAATACCCTAAAGTCAACTGATTTGGGAGCTATTGGCCCAGCGCTTGTTACATGGGTCAAGGAGAAAAGCTTAAGGGAATCAAACATTGCACTATCTACGTATCAGTATCTGCAACCCGAGCTACTAGGCTCGTAGGGATGTCTCAACACCTAATGCCCTAAGACCAACTAGTCTAGGAGTCATTAGCTGAAAGCTCATTACATGGCTTAAAGATGCATTGTGTTTTAAGTTATATGTATATATATTAAAAAAAGAAAAAGAAAAAAAAAGATAATAATCTCAACCCAAGAGAGTTAACCTTAAACATTAGGACAAAAAATTTGTTTTCTTCCAAGTAAAGCCCCATAACTATGTGTTGATATATTGAGCACAAAAGGAAGGTTTATTAATATCTTGTTTAAGAAGTATGAAGTAGATATATAAATTTAATGAGAGTTTGTTTACTTGGATAGATTAATGGAAGTTGAATGATGAATGCCTTGCTTTGTAGAACTTGCAAATAACTCCTTAACAAAAACATGTTTTATAATAACACGTTTGATACTATAAGATACTTTTGATTTATGGTAAATGTTCATCTTAAATGCAGGCCTATCACATAAATCAAAGGATTGATTCATGAGTTTAACTACTGAAATTGAGAAGACAAAGAGAGGGTTAAGTTTAGAAAAGATATGCTGGTTCAGTCCAAACCGAACACTATTCAGTCATTGGGTCATATCTGAAGCTGTAGATCTTGGATTTCAATTTGGTTTATATGGCTAGAAAGCTAAGACATAGGCTTAAAACATTCATGGGAGTGAAAGACTCAATTCTGCTGTTTGGAAGTCCAAATCTTAGCAACAATGGAGAAGTTGGAATCTGTCCTGCGACCCAGACACTATTCAGTATTAAGCCCATATCTTGATTTCTAGAAGTCAAAATACACTGATTCTTTTTTATTGGAAGTTGAGACAATTTCTTAGAACTTTCATGGACAATCTGTTCAAATTCTGATGTTAGCAATGATATTTTGTTCAGACAAGAAGATAAGGATTGTCACCAAGTCAAGATGTGGCCACCCACTTAACAATTAGTCATCAAATCAATAGTTCCAAATTTTGGCCTATAAAAGAAGGCATTTGCCATGTATTTAGGCATCTTGGTTTTCAGATCAAGATCATGTTCTTGCTCTCTCTCTTTATATTTTTGTAATGCTTAAGTTTTGTTTATATTAATCTCTTGTTTATGCTTTTCATTTCCTTTCCTTTACTTAGTTAACTTATATCTTATTTATGTTCTTATCTTGTTTATTTATGTTTCTCTTCTTCATTATGTTTAGCTAAGTTTATTATGTCAAGGTGAAAAGGTTACACTAATGGTGTAAGAATAAGTATAGTATAAACTCAACATGGACTTTAATGTTTGATACTAATATGTTTTATATTTGTTATCTTATTCACTCTTAATACTTTGCTTGTTAAATGGTTAATCTAGATTTATGTTGTATAACCTTGGTACAACAAATACTTGGCACTTTCATAGCCTAAATTGTATGGTATAACCGACACCTGTGCTATGAAAGGAACTTGATTTGTTGTTAACATAAGTTATAATCATGAATACCTGACAACATTTACAAGTATTAGCATTATTCGATTAAGATAACTAATGTAATCATGTGAACAATTTATAATCCGATTGGAACCTCCTTTGTGTGTGGTTTACAGTTGAGTAATAAGAGTTTATACTATACTTGTTTGAAATACCATTAGTGGACCCTTTAACCTTGACAATTGTTTTATCATTGTTTAATCCTTATATAAATATCACATCTCAAAGCTCTCTTCAACTTATTATTATTATTATTATTATTATTATTATTATTATTATTATTATTATTATTTATAATTTATATAGTTAACCTCCCTGTGGTTAGACCCCGGTCTTACCGGTTTATTTATTACTTCGACACTCCTACACTTGTAAGAAGACATCAATCATTTGATCGTATTATTAGTCCACCTATCGTTCATCCCACCGTCATCTTTTACTGTTAGCCTATCCTCACCAGGAAGTTCAAAATTTAATGGCTCATAATCTTCCACAACATGATCTGGTAGATGGTCAACAATGACGCTTCCTTTTACAACCTTCATTGTCATATAAACAATATCATATTTTACTAACAACACTTGCCATCTTGCTATTCGGCTTGACAAGTAAGGTTTTTTTATATAATACTTGAGCCTTTTTACGCCCTAAATGATCTTGTCAAAGGCTTCTTAGCAATCACTATCTCATAACCCGACATTTTTCTTTCTAAGTAAACAAAAAATCAGCTCGCGTGTTATTGTGAGTTGAGATATGAACTGAGTTATGTAGTTCAAACGCCCAAGAAAACTTCTTATTTCTTTCTCTATATTTGGCACCAGTATATCTTGGATTTCCTTTACTTTGTTCAGATTAACTTCTATTCTTTAACTGCTTACTATAAAACCCAATAGTTTTTCGATCCTTACCCTGAATGAGCATTTTAAGGGATTCAGTCTTAATCAAAATTTTTGTAGCCTTTCAAATAATTTTCTCAGTACTTGCTCATGATCTTGTTTTTCTTTGATTTGACAAGTATATCATCTACATAGAATTCAACTTCTTGGTGCATCATGTTGTGGAACAAAGTGACCATTGCTCTTTGATACGTGGCATTGACATTCCTCAATCCGAATGGAATCACTTTATAAGCAAAAGGTTTCCCTAGATGTGACAAATATAGTTTTCTCCTTATCTTCCTATGCCATTCTAATCTGATTATATTCTGAGAACCCATCCATGAATGAGTATGTGACACTCTTCGCAAAATTATTGACTAAGACATCTATGTGGGTTCGGGCTTGTCTTGTTCAAGTCTCTGTAATCCACACACACCCTGATCCTGCAATCTTTCTTGGAAATTATAACTACATTAGCCACCAATTAAGGATAATGGACCACATTCAGGAATCATGCATCCCATTGTTTCTATATTTTTTCCTTCACCTTAAGTAGTATATCTGAGCGCATTCATCTAGTCTTCTGTTTAGCCAGCTTACTTCTTTCCATCAAAGAAATCCTATGTGCCACTATTTCAGTGATCCTCATAGTATCATAAAACTACTAAGCTGAGCTTCTCATTAGATGCTTATAATATGAGGGACTTAAAGGTGTTAGCGAACAACATCACCATTTCTGTTTCTATTAGCGGAGGTTGGACATGTATTGCCTTATCTTGTCATCTTTGCGTATATGCTCTCATGGATTCTTGGTTTCCCTTCTTCATGGCTATCAGACTAGTCCTGTCGGCAATAGTTTCCAAATTGAATTTATATTACTTTAAGAAGACGTCTGCCAGATCCTTCCATTTATTAATCTTGGTACTATTTAGTCTCATATACCAACTCAAGGCAAATTATAAGCCTGAAATAAATAGATTAGCATTTTTTCATCGTGGATAACTTCATCCATCTTGTTGCAGTATGATCAAAGATAAGTTTTTAGGCATTCTCGTTTGGTATACTTGACGAAGTCCGACACTCTAAACTCCTTTGACACTATATTATTTGGAACCAAACAACCTTCAACTACTAATACAGGGTTAGTTAGATCATTTCCTTCAATTGCTCTCAATCTCCCTTCAAGAGCAATCCATTTATCATGGTCCATGAGACAAGTAGATCTTTCATTAGAGGGTCCTTCAGCTGTCAAATCCACAGTAACCGGAGTTTGAGCTGGCTGGATAGGGGCAATATGGATAAAATGTTACCAGGTTGCTCAATCTGCCCTTAACTTATAAGGTGCATGAGGGACATGAGCTGTTGGTGTCTCCATAGAAGGCTGTGCAGATGTTTCTTTTCTACTCTTGAAACTCAATGCTTGTTCAATCAAATTTGTGAGTCTAGCCACTTAACCGTTGATGCTCTCAATTTCCCATTTAACCTTTGATGCTCTTAATTTTTTTTTGATAACAAGCCTCTATTTGGGTCTTTTCTTTGTTTTCCATCCTTTCTCTCAGTTAGATGTAGTAGACCTTTTAATGGGAGACTTGTGTTTCAACCTATGAACATGCATTCTAAATGTATGAGCATGCATTCAATATGATGAGCTTGCCCTTCAAGGGGTGACACGGTCATAACTCTTGTATGATGAACAAAAATTTTGATTATTGCGTAAACTCTACAACAAAAATTTTCTGAGTGATGACCATTGTGTCATCCATAAGTTTTGAATCTAAGATGCTTAATGAATGGCTTACCTTGATGCAAAACATGTGTAAGGAGGAGCATACACTAGAAGGTTATGTTATAATTCTTTTATGTGAGAAAAAAGGGTAAGTTTACACTATTTGGTCTCTAAAAGGGTCTCAGATCTTCCTAGTGATGGTTTTTGTAAAGATAATATAGGGATATTGTGAGGAATGGTTAAGACATGTATGCCCACCATTACCGAACAGACACTCAGATATGAGTTAATTGTTTCACGCATCTGAACTCTGACCAATAGTCATAGATTAGATCGATAATCCCCTACCTAACCTAGAAGTTTATGTGTGCTTTTCAAAAATTAAATCAGGTGATGTATGAGGCATTAGTCCATATCTAATATACAAAAGCATGTGTCATATATACAAAACAATGCATGTTGATAATAATTAAAAAATGTAGAAAAAAGAAGTAAAATTTAAAGCATAAAAAGAAAAAAAGATACATATTAACAAAAAAACAAACACAATAATCAGACAAACAAACAAAATGTAATCCACGGGTTCCAAGTGGAGTCGTCATTCTGTCGCATGTGTGCTGCGTCGTGACGATCATCTACCTGGATCAGGATCGTCAGGAATGATATGGTTGGAAGAGACAAGAAATTCTTGTTCTTCATCAGTAGAAAAAAAGGAATGAGGGTCGCCACCTATTATTTTGATCACTGGAAACCCAATTGGTCTCATAGTCTAGGTAAGGGGACTGATTGTGTAAACGGAAGGTATTAGAAGTCTAATACATCTTACCTAAGGTAAGCTGTATTATTTATTTATCTAATGTAAACTAATGTAATGTTATGTTTTCTTGGTCTATCTAGGGTTTAAAAAAAGTCTTTCTGAGAAGATCATTATTTTATCAGGTTAAAAATCTAAAAATTCTAATGATAATATAAAAATTAAAATAAACTATCTTTTTATATAATATCAAGAATATATTTTACGTATATGTTTATAATTTCGCATATTAAAAAAATAAAATAAAATTTTTTTTGGTAATTTTGAAATGTAGGCCAAAATCCTTTAGAATTTTACAAACTTGTTGTAAAATCCATGCAATATTTTTTTAATACATGTCAAAGAATTTTAGATTTTTTTTTTTAAAAAAATGCTTAAATAAATATAGGATTTTTAACCATATGAAAATAAATTATTTTTTAAGGTTTTGTTTGGTAAAAATCTATTTTTCTTTGAAATAAAACTACCAAAAAAGGCTTAAAGTGTTTTTTTTTTTTTCCAGACACACCATTAAAAAAAAAACCTTTACAAAACTCATGGCAAACCAAACAAGGCATTGAACCCTTTGACCCAATTTGTTTTACCAGGTTGAGCCAAAATTTTGGTTTGATCATAAACCAAACTAAAAATCTTGGTTTGACTCGAAAAAAACCTAAAAACAAAACAAAAAAAAAAGATTAAACACCAAAAAACACAAACTAAAAAAAATTAAACAAAACAGATCAAACACCCAAAAAAATGAAGAACACCAAGAACACTGAAACGAACCTAGCAACGTAGAACCGAAAACATACCGGATTTGGTCAAAACGAAGGCATATACATGTTGAAAATCATGCAAAGATCAATAATCTAGCATCCATTCACTTTAATTATCTCTTAAACATTATAATTTTGTCAGAAAAAGGTTCTAAACTAAAACCCTAGGATTAAAAACCATTAAAATCATGTTATTGATACAAATAAATACTAGATTATTGGTTAATCATGCATAAGGAAAGGTTATGTGCAAAGAAACTGATCAAAGGTGATCTAAACCTAGTGGTTAAGACAATGTTCTTCCTAAAAACACGAAGAACATTGCCTAAAAACCCAAAAATAATCTCAGCCAAGGTAGCCATTGCCGAACCCATAAATGAATATTTTTGGCTTTTAAAACATGTTCTTTTTATTCCAACAAGTTACAATATCATACACAAATATGTTTGAACAAAAAACTAACAAAAAAAAAACATCAAAGCATTAAAATCAAGCATGAGATACCATATCCAAAAAAAAAAAAAAAACTATCAACTTAAAACAACCTATATGTCCATGTAATATGGATTCAAAATTTATTTTTTAAACTCATTTTGTGCATGAACAAATCTAACAAACTCAGGGTAAACACCCTTGCTTTAACTTGTATGACTTAAGTTAAACAAAAACAAAAACAACATTGTATATTAAAAATAAACTTAAACAACTTTAATATATAAAAAAACAAATAAAATAACTTCAAAATAACTTCATTAAATAAAAATCACATTAACAAAGAGGTGAATGCAACATCATTTGTTAAACATTCCAAACTTCAATTCTATGCTTGTAAATATTAATATAAAACAAAAACAAATAAAAAAACACGTCACAAGGGCATGCTTTTGGATTAGATGTATACCTAGAATAATTACTCTCTCTTTTTTTCTTTCATTTGAAAAGTTGTCTCTCACAAACTTACCACGCTTAAGAAACTTGAGATAACTTTGTGCTAGCCTCCTAAACCTTCACACTTAGTTCCCTTGGTAATATCCCCCCCTCGTCTCATTCCCCTTTCTTCTTGATTTTGAAAGGGGTATTTATAGGGTTTTAGGAGGTCTTGAATCTAGTTTTGACCTTTTGATCATGAGAAAAATGTTGTAAATCCTTAATAAGAACCAATTGAGGAGCCTTTATGTGTGAACACACAAAAAGCAAATCGATTTTTGCATGATAATTGCATTGTCGATACCACATAAAATTGGTAGAAGAAATGTGCACCTTTCATTTGGATCTAAACTTGCTCAATTTAGAGGTCTGTAACTCTACATTCATTTCTCAATTTTTAAAACACAGGTCAGTCAACTGAACAACGTGTCTCACTTTCTCTTCATTAAATCTGAATGACACGTCGTTCATAGTTTTTAATTTGGTATTGACAAATTTTAATCGAGTCTATGTTCTTCCAATTGCTTTTAATCATACATATAACTGCCTCAAAACTTTTATTTTCATGCAATTTCACCATTGTCAAACCTAATTGCCAACCCCAAAGTTAACCACTATTTTTATTTTAATCTTTGGTTTTGAATTTGTGCTTTTCGATCCTCAATTGACTAATAAAGTTGCGGTTTCTCAATTTAATGCCTGATTTGGTTAATTTCAGCCTCTACAATCACGTGTTTTTTTCAGTTTGGTCCTTCATTTTGGATTTCTTCAATCAAATCTCTAATTGCCAATCAAACTTCAATATTTATACAATTAAGCCATGATTTGACCAAATTAACTCTTAAAAATTGCAATTCAATACCCAAACTTTATTTTCTTCCAATTAAAGTCTAAATTGACTTTAAAAATCAATTTTTCTTACAATTAAACCTTTAATAAATTCAATTAAACCTTGAAAAATTTTAATTTAATCATTTAACATCCAATTTTAAATTTTCTTCCTCAAATTGAATTTTTCTTTACCGATAATACCTTCATCAATAAAAAAATATACCGTCAAATTTTCTAATCTTATATATTTTAATATTCATCAACCAACCTTCAGCAATTTCCTAGATATTTTGGTATATTCTCCTTACTAATATATTTTTGTAATTTTCTTCTAGCAATTGTTTCAATATTTTTTATTTTTTTTCTTTCTAATTTTTTATGTTAGGCTCCAAAATAAATAACACTAATGTTAAAAGATAAAATTAAAAATAAAAAATCAATTGAAAAAAAAAAACAAAAAACCAACTTTAATCAACTCACCGACCCATTACAAGAATAATGAGATAAGAATAATCTTATTAAAATCAAATCACAACAAATCTCAAAACATAATTACTAATCAATCCAATATTAAAAAATAAAATTAAAAAAAATCAATTAAATAAATAAATCAATTAAATTATTAATAAAAAATAAAATAAAAATATTATTCGATTGAAGGATATAATAAAATCCATTTCTCATTTAGTATTTTGTTAATTAATCAAAAGAAGGCAGTTCAATTTTAAAAAATCTAGCTGCGCTTTCTATGAATTAACATTCATAAACAGTAAATTAAGTTATAATTTAAGGTCAGAGACTAAATTGTTATTTTATCGCTAAAAACACAGGACTAAATTATTATTTTACACCATGTAAAACCAACACCACTTTAGCTCTAGCATCTTCAGTCCTAACAGCAGAGCACCACCCAAAATTTCCTGGAATCTGCCAAAATACTCGCTGAGCTACAACAAAGCATTCACCACCATCCCTCAACCTCGAAACATCAAAACTTGGCTGCATATAAGGATTTCACCTATTGATTTTTAACCAAATACGTTCTTTAGAAGGCCACTAGTTTATAGCATTTGCACAGTTTGTTGAAATATCTACCGCAACTAGCTGTCAAGAACTTGTAAAATGATTAACGGTTTATAAAATTCCTTGACAAAAATGATCCGACTTTTCCCTCACTCTTCCTAGGATAAATAATTGGTAAATGTACAGGCAGGTATTCTACTTTCTACAGAAAACACCTTCAATCTAAATTCTGCCGTGTCCTCCATTGATTTAACTTCACAAAATCTGTGACAAAACTGTAAATCTACCTCTTTTGATTGGACTGGGGAAGCAATGAATGTTCGCATGATTTACTCCAACAGCCCAGCCACAAAAAAAAAAGAACTATTGGAAACGTTTTCTTTCTCCCCTTCCCCTCTTTAACTAGTGAGTGAGATGGTAATTGAGTTTAAATCAGTTGCTTACAGGCCGACGTTTTCTATCCTCCATAGGCATTCTTTTCGCAGAGGGGAGTCTGTAAATATTGCTTTGATGAAATCTTTTACCTGCAAAAGTGAAGGACTTCTAAGCACAGATGAACATATAACACATACCACCAGTAAAATACAGTTAGGAAGTACAGCTAGTGGAACACTTTTTCCTTGCTGTACTAGGAATGAAGCTGGAGAATAGGAAGAAAATCAGAACTCTGGTTGTATAATTGAGTTCTTAGATAACATAGAGCATTTCTTTTCTTTCTTCTTTTTTTTTTTTTTTGGGGGGGGGGGGGGGGGGGGGGAG
>Ga0325414_1000597_pt1 | contig 30457 bp, 15 predicted proteins | sample PopdelMetagenome_8_FD_206183 | JGI IMG/M metagenome (GOLD analysis project Ga0325414, IMG submission 206183) | Populus deltoides microbial communities from Bellville, Georgia, United States - Leaf-PdKOR-R3 | ecosystem: Host-associated > Plants > Phyllosphere > Phylloplane/Leaf | place: USA... | reverse complement strand
AGATGAACAGGGAGTGTAACTCACCATAATGGGATGGCAACACTAGCACAGCTCAATCCGCGAAGGAGACTAAATTGCCAAGGAATGGTGAAAGCTTGTTAAGAGTATTTTTATCGGAATGTATAAATATTATAACAACTAATAAAAGAAGGTTCAAGTCAGAGTCAAAAATAGAAAGCGAAAGAGAAATTAGGTGATCGATCCCATGAAAAGTAGCCACAGCTTCTTCTTATCTACCAATTTGCTTCACGGTACTGCAGAAGCCATTTTCTTTCTTTTCTTGAACAAGATGTTGAAGGTGAACAAACCCTTCACGCGGCAAACATCAGCACTACAATTCCCACTCTCACACGGCAGTGAACATGCTACCTTCCACCACTCCCAAGCATCACTCCGTTCACTTTTCCAGTCATTTCATTCTGTTCTGCCCGATTAATCACCAACGTCTTCTCTTTGATTTCAATCATTTGCTACATGCGTGTCCATAAGTCGCACATGTACTGCATGCGTGTCATTAAAGGTCGTGCATACACTACAAGTGTGACTGCCCGATTAATTATTTGAAGGTCAGTTTCTCCTTTCATTTCCTGTCCCTTTATTTTTTTTCTTTTCCTCTTCCCTTTACTTTTTTCTTCCCCTGCTTTCTCTCAAAGCCATTCTTAACTCTGAAAAAAATTATTAAATTTAAATTTCTTATAAAAAATTATTTAAAGTAACTATTTAACATGTTATATAGTTAGTTGGGGGAGATGAAAGCATTTTACAAAAATTTCCATTTATATTTCACACGAGTTATATTGGGAAAAGCATTTTACAAAAATTCCCACTTATATTCACGATTTATACCAAGATGAGTGGGATTAAAATAAGCCCCCTTTTTAGAATGTTTTTATGTCTATTCAATATGCAGAAGGTGAGGAATTGACACGTTGGGATGAAGGACAAAAGATGATTGAAGTCGGTAAGCAGAAGGGCAGGTACTGCAGCATCCATTCGTCATGGCAGTCGGTTCTCCAGGATTGAATTGCACAACAAAAAAATTATCTTCTCATAGCTTCAAACCCTCCAGTCCAAAATCAGTTTATCCTTGCTTTTCTAAACCCCTCACTTCAACTAGTTTGGTGACGGTATAAGTGGTGCGACTTGAATTGCCTGGTATCAAGACAATACGGAAAGAAAAGTTTCGATGGGCTGGTCTCTAGCGATCAGGGCTTTCCTAATTCTTACCGGACCTCGGTGGAAGACAGCGACTTAAATCCACACTTTGGTGCGAATCCAAGATATTCCGAATCCAACCCAATTGGTGATTCTTTAAAACACAGAAGCTTCAAGCTAGCAACTTCGAGTAGGATGGTTGTCGCTGAGATGAAATCCTATTCTCAGAAATCCAGTAGAAAAGGTAAGGTATGAGATATAGAAAGGGAACATAACTTGCTGAGAGCTGACGCCTATGAAGCAGAGAGAACCCGGGTCTATGAGGTTGAGTTACGCAACCCATAGAAGAACTTGAGAGCTGACTCTTGGTGGGCACTTGAGCTGATAAGGGCTGATTCTTTACAGCACACAAGCCGCAAGCGAGGAACTTCAGAGTAGGGCGGTTGTCGCTGAGATGAGATCCTACTCTGAGAATTCTAGTACAAAAGGTGTGGTTTGATTTTAAGAGTTGTAGAGAGAGAACATAACCTGGTTGAGAGCTGACAACAAGGAATGTAGAGGGAGAACCTAGGTGTATGAAGTAGAGTACACAATAGATAAAAGGACTTGAGAGCTGACTCTTAGTGCGGACTAGAGTTGACAGCTAACCCAGACTAGTAACAAGGGTCGCTATGCACCATCTTACCATTTTACATTGCATAACGCCATGGTTTTCGTGGTATTCAAGTGATGAAGCATTTCTATGCGTCAAGTCAAAACATTTTGGCGGTGATCTTGCATTCTTTAAAAACCCAGTCAGTAAACAGTTCTGTCATGTTGCCCAAATAATAAATCAGAACAGAATACTGAAATAGAACATTTGATCATATTGCTTCTATGTTCACAAGAGACCTTAACTGTAATTTTGACCATCTTCTATAGCAAAACTATTCATTTCTTGCACTAAGCAATGCTATAACAATTTCGTAACTGGTAATGGCCGAAATTTAAAGTGAGTAGCTGAAGCAAGGTAGGCACAAGCTAAACTCACATATGTTTTAAACCAAATGGATGAAAAAAGTGTGAGGTAAATGAAAAATGCAGTCAATGAAATTACCACAGTAAAATTTACTAAGCATCTCAGTGTAGAAAGTTCTTGTTCTGTTCCTTCGCTAGGGAAATGGCCGTGAGCTTTGAAGTCTGAGAGCAAACGATCCTTGAGCTGGAACCTATCCATTAACCACGTAGCAGCCTCAGAATCAGAAGCTGGGATCTCCTTTGCTGGGATACGCCGAACATGAATGTGAACTTCTGAGGGGTCAGTACCAAATACGTTGTCCAGAAAGGTAGGCAGTTGGTGCTTATACGCAATACTCACATCATAAACTGCAAACATTGGAAACATGACGAGTATATAATAAATGTCAGAAGGAGCAATAAAAAGAGGGGGGAAAACAGAATCGTTCTCTTCATGCAAACAGAGATTGTGATGTTGGGATGAACTTGCAGGAATTTCAGCACTACTACCATAATACTTAGCAGCAGTGATCCACTGATAGCTAGACAGGCTACTTTCTACAACAGTATAGTATCGAATATGTATATTTTTCTGCTTGAGAGGATTAAACACAAATAATATTATCAAATGCATATGATCATCACACTGACAGGAATGAAATTACTTAAAAAGAACCTGCATCCAAGGAACCCCGTAGGACTTCCAAGCATACGCAAAAACCCCTTGTTTTAGGAAGTAGCACATTCTTAAGCACAGTAAGTCCAACTTCATTGGCAAACTTTTGGCACCTCTGGCATTTCTGTTCACTGCCAAAAATTAAAAACAGGAGAGCCCGTCAATTACTCCATGTAAGATATCTGATTTTAGTTAGTAGCCAGAATAGGAAAGTCAGTCATGATGCTGACATGTTTTTCTTTTTAAAAAATTAAGCTTAATAATTCGGGTAAACATGCCTGCACATTGAATAATCAAAGAGATTAAAGGGGAGAAACGCAGTACCTAAAATCAGTTCCTTCAGGGAAAAGTGCTAGCCACAAGGGATCTTGAGGATCCTTGAAAGTCGAAAGCATTTGACGCATGGTAGGTTCATCAACTTCCCAATTCCTCTCGACTGAAATGAACTCCAAAATATGGAATCCCCAACCAAAGACAGGTAGTTTCATCAAGCTGCTCTTGAGAATGTACTTGATGTAGCCCAGACACCCCTTCCGCAATGCCAGATCCCACAAGTACATCCAATCAACCTCAGTTCTGTGATTAGCAATTATCAAAACACGTTCTTTTGGTGGAACTAAATCTCCAGAAAATACAACTTTGGTCCCATTTATCTTTTCAAATAGAAAGGGCCACAAAGCTAACCAAAAAGCAAAGATGAAGGAGGTTGTTTTTCTACAATAGTGGATGCTGAAAAGGCGCATCAGGACAGCCACAACAGGTGCAAAATATACTAGAAACATAAAAGCAGTGGAAAGATACACCAACAAACATATAAGACCCCTTATCAACCTAAAAAGAGTTAAAGGGTGGTGCTTTAGTCTATCATCGGTTTCGAGAGGCTTGCAAGTTTCTTCCATTTCCTTCAACTTTCAATTAAAACCACCTGCCTCCCAAAGCCAGCTGCAATACAATGTGCCTCGAGAGTCAAATGAGATATCACTTAACCTCATCATTTTACAAAGAACAAGCTAAATATCCAAATGATAACAGAAAATAGAAAAAAATGGACAAGCACATAACACCATGGTGCTTCTCATTGTCAAACAGCCAACTGGAGTTACAACACAAGAACTCCAGTTCTCAGGCTAATCCAAGGTAAAGTCACGAGAAGCTAAACAATGATGCATACTTTCTTCAATAAAAACCTTCTCATGCGAATAAACCACAGTTAGCGAGGCTCTTGGATGTCAGTGAAATAGATATTCTTCGGCTGCACAATGACAGACAATATCAAGTCGAGGCCAGTTCCTCAACTAGAACAAACAGCCCATTTTCACATCACCAAGAAAACAAAAAACATTAAGACACTAGCACTAGAACACTATCGGTGCTGTTTTGTTAAATGCTTAACCAAAAAAAAGGTGGGGTAAACCAGAGTTTCAGTTAAGATAGCCAAGCTCCCTGAGCAGGAAATTGACCCTTAATCTGGAAGCACAAATTTTGGTTGTGCACCCGTTTTTTCCCCGAAAAATGGACCCATCGTGTTTTATCCTTACTATGTGTTAAATCAGTGATCCAAAGCTTGCAAATGTTTTCAAGCATGATTCAAACCAGTAGCATTAACCTGTTATAATAGTTTACCTGATTAATGACAGTCGTATATTAATTAGGTATTGATTCCAAATTTGTTATTTCGGGACCATAGAAAAAACCATTAATATCAATAAAAAAAAGTGGCCATGCATAAAAAATCATGGTCAACACTGAAATTCGAATTACCTAAAATTCTCACTGTTTTACACCCGTGAGTTTTTGGGCCGTCAATTGTTCCAGTTCAACAAAACCATTGATCGTCAGTTAAAACTACAACTAGCACAGACAATTATTTTAACGTTGCGTTACCAACCCCATTATTCCTGATTTCCATAAACGAGCAAAGATGCCTTTTTGGTTAAGCTATTGAAGCTTAAGCAAGCAAGCACCCACTCTCTCAACATAAACACAAAACCGATAGATTCACATTCCTAATACACGTGATTCACAATTAAAATGGAATCTAAAATTCACAAGCTCCATCAATCCATGCCTCAAATACACACACATGTATAGAAACAGCAGCATAATTCTAAAACGATCTGTGAAATGAAGGAAAGCTGAATTGAAAGATGGGTTACCTGTGTATCTGTAGAGAGAACAGAGAGCGAAAAGAGTTTGGGTTCAAAGAAGGAGTTGTTAGCGAGAAGACGAAAGAAAGAAGAACAGTGTAGGCATATTCTTACAAGGCAACAATACGAAGCCAAAGGCAATAGAACAGGGAGAATTTTGGAATCTAGATTCGGGAACAGAAGGTATCCCATCACATCGCACTATTAGGAAGTGGTGGTGGTGGTCCAGCTCATTGAGCTTGGTTTTTGTACATAAAAAGAAAGCTCTTTGAATTAATTTTAAAGTATTATTTTTAATTATTTTAGGTACATGTAGATTAATGATATGATTACTATCGGATGGCTCGTTGGATTGAACGAGATGTTTTTATTTTAATTAAACAAAAAAAAATGACAGTAAAAGAATCAATTTTTTTAAAATGATTAGAATAATACATTTTTTATTTTTTAAATTTTATTTCTAACGTCAACATATTAAAACTATTCAAAAATAATAATTTAAAACTAAAAGAATATAAAATCTATTAAAAATACATTGCACCATAATCTCATATTAAAAAAACAAAGAAAGTAAAACCAGGGCAAGATAATATAAAAAGCTGAATAATTTGAATAAGTCTTTCATCGTATAAAGTAGTTTTTCCTTTCTTTTTTTTTTATCCATAAGAAAAACCAAGTCCAATAGTATTCCTTTCCGGATGTCTCCAACACAAATATAGGAAAGGACCAGATAAAATAAAAACAATATAGGAAAGGACCAAATAAAATAAACAAAATATAGGAAAGGACGAAATAAAATAAACTAAAAGTAGGTGGATCGAATGCAGCATCACCGGGGGGGCCTCAACAGGGGCAAAATTTTGGCGTAGAAGAAAAGGAAATAAAACTAAAAGTCAGATTTCTTTCTTTCTTTCTTTCACAGTCAAAATGATTTTTTTTTACATTTTGTTTTTATATTTTTATTTGCGTAGTCTCTGGCATTTTCCATTTTGACTCAGTCGATACGCATCTCTATCCAAAAAGGTCAGTAATTTCTCTCTGTCTCTTAATCTCTTCGGATCAGATTTTCCCTTTTGCACTTTTGTTGATTTGTGAATGTGTCGATCTTCTAGAATTATTGTATTAGTCTGGATCTAGATGTTGTTTATGGCGACCCGGAATTATTATATTAAGAGAGAGAGATATCTGAGGATTTGGTGTTTTTAGTTTATTAGATTTCATTTTCTTGTCATGAATCTAATCTGGAGGCTTGAATTATATTTAACTTGCTGTCTGGTTAATTGAAATTGACGCCATGGTAAAATTGCCAATTGCATGAAAATCTGGAATTGCGAAACAAAACCCTCCTGACCTTCTAAAAATAGTTTATCGTTTGTGAATATAGCCCTTTACCATTCATGATTTGTTCATTTGCTTCGGCATCGTGATTTTGCTCTATTAAGGTTTCAAATTTGTGAAAATTGTGCTTTTGGGGGATTTTAAGAGCTGGTACGGTATTGATTAATGGTTTTTTTTTTGATGTGATTTGTAGGGACTTGGCTGGGTTTTGAGAGATGGCAAGTGGGTTTGGGGAATCGACTAGCAGGGCTCCTCATAACTCTTCATTTACTAGCAACAATGGAAATGGTGATGCTGGTAATTTTGAATGCAATATTTGCTTTGACTTAGCTCAGGATCCGATTGTAACTTTGTGTGGCCATCTTTTCTGCTGGCCTTGTCTCTACAAATGGCTTCACTTTCACTCAAAATCCAGGGAATGTCCGGTTTGTAAGGCTCTAGTGGAAGAGGAGAAGTTAGTTCCTTTGTACGGCAGAGGGAAAACATCGACTGACCCGAGATCAAAGTCCATTCCTGGTGTTAATATTCCCAACCGTCCTGCAGGACAGCGACCTGAAACTGCTCCTCCTCCAGAACCAAATCATTTTGGCCAGCATGGGTTTGGATTTATGGGAGGGTTGGGAGGTTTTGCACCAATGGCAACTGCCAGGCTTGGGAATTTCACATTTTCTGCTGCTTTTGGTGGTCTTATCCCTTCACTTTTTAACCTTCAAGTGCATGGATTTCCTGATGCTGCCATGTATGGTCCTGCTGGCTTTCCTTATGGGTTTAATTCATTTCACGGCGGCCATCCACATGGACATCGTCAGCACCATGGTCAAGGACAGCAGGATTATTACCTGAAGAGGCTGCTTTTGTTTATTGTTTTTTGTGTTTTCCTTTCTCTTATTTGGCAATAAGAGCTAGTCTTCTTTCGGAGCTTAAACTGCTAACAGATGCTTATGGTTGTCCATATCCAAGTCTTTGTAAATCTGTTAGTGCATTTTGTGTTTTTCTTTTCCTTTCTACCTTTTCTCATATTGAGGAAATTGTCCATAACCAGTATCATGTAGCTTCTTTTGTGTGTCATAAGTGCACGGAACTCAACCTACGTGTTTTTCTTGCTGCAAGATTTAGGAGTAAAACGATGTTGCTGTAATGTTTTTATCTCTTCTTTTCCATAGGGTTTGAGTCCTCTTGTGATACTGTATGTTAGCTTATCCATGCTACATTCTCTCGCAGCTTGTCATATCAAGATCTAAATATGTCTACTTTGAGCAACAAATCTGCGCTTGATTTCAAAATTTTGCTCCTCAGCTAAGTGATTTCAGTTTTTATCCATTTCTTTTCCAATTTTCCTTGACTGATTGAGCCTCATCCGGTTCAATCACCTAGAATTTCTTGCATTTCACTGACATGCTAAAGTGTCTGCTAGTTCAAGAAATAACTTCAAATCCAGGGGTATTTTATAAATGTCACTTCATACTGCTAGTTTATGAAACATTTATTTTGAGTCTCATTTGTGTAGCGTACTCAGGAAATTTTCTTTAATGCTTATTTAATATAAGCATATTACAAGTACAGACAGCCTTGTCATCCCTGTTCTTGTTCTTGTTTTGCAAGGTCCCAGTTGTAGAGTTTAGCAATGCTACCGGATTCTTGCTTGCTAGTTTCCTGTGAATTGTGTTTGTTAAGTGAATGGATGTTATTTGATTTTACTTCACAGAAAGTGCAGTGCTCTATAATCCAGCAATGCTTTCAGTACCTGGAATATCTGAAAAGGATTAAATATATAGATGGATGTTTCTGTGATTTGTGAATTTTAAAGGAAGAGAGCTTTTCCGACGTTTTTAAAGGGCGATTGTGGTTATCATGCATGCAGTTTTGTCGAGGGAAGTTTAGTGGACTTGCACTTGGGATGAGCTACTCTACTCAGACTTTGCACGCTGGTGTTTACGTTTGAGTTTAGGGATATCAGAAGATTGTTGAAGTTTGATAGTTTCCCTGATGTGGTATTATGGAGGATTTTTAGTGTTTATTTGCCAATCTATTTACTGTTTTATGCTTGCATCATGTTGATTTTTGGAGCCTTCATTAAATGCACGGAGAGCCAAGAAGGTTTTAGGGTTATGAACTTATGATGATAACCCATGCTCTCTGGATAGTATGCGCAATTATATATATGATCCATTATAAAAAAATAAAAATTATTTCACTAACCAAGTAATTTGTAATTTTTTCTTTATAATTAGGTAAAACAAAAAAAATCAAAAGATACTACTATAATATATAAACCTTGTCATGGTAGATAGAGAGGATCACCTCAATGTATAATCCAAAATCCTTAGCACTTTCCGATTAGAAAAAAAGATGAATTTATCAATCCAATTATTTATGTAAGAAGTAAAACCTAAAAATAATACTGGCAATATAATAATTAAGACGACTTATTTAGGCAGACAAGGGCATAAAGCATGTGCTCCTCATTTAATTCAACTATATATTATTGACTGCCTCATCACCCGCACACGTTTTTGGTAGCGGGTCAGGTGTCGGTGGCCATTGGAGAAAGAAGATTTATACGATCCATCTTCTGCCTTGCCTTTACGTCACCTATAATTTACACAATCCTCATATTTGCGATCAAAATAACCTAAGATGTTTAGTAGTAAAATTGGCTGTTATGACATTTTAGGCAGATTTTTTTTTTATCTTAAACGTGGGTGTCCGGGTTAGCTCGATCTCACGGGCTCTGAAATTAATTCAAACTTATAAATAGTGAGAAGCAAATTCAAGATCTGACCAATGAAACTATCTCCTCCAAGAATCGCTTCTACGAAGATTTTTAATCTTGCCTGCTGCAGCTCCAACCCTAATTAATATATAAAGCTCCGAGCCTGACTGTTGCTGGTGCATGCTGGTGATCGATGTGGTGATGGGCTGATGATGATGGGAAGAGTGGGGATTTCTCCTCTGTTCAGGATGGTTTCATTGAATTTACTTACGCATATTCATTCTGTGATTATGACATGACCATACATAGCATGAACTTGTGCACTTGCCTTGTGTAATTCATGCCTTACAGCTGCCCCTTTTGCAAAACGAGATCTAAGTAAGTTGTCCATGCTCTCCTCCATCACCTCGACGTCCTCTATAGAATTTAAGAACTCTAATTAGTTGGTACGAGTTTATAACAGCATACTACTCGTAGAAGAGACATCCAAGTGTTAAATATTAAGATTCCTGTGAGGTGGTCTCGAGTTTCATAATTTCCTAGGCATGCCCGATTAAAGCTATATATTAAAACTTTAGAGCTCAGGAATGGGTACGTACCGTCTTCATTATACAATTCAAAAACAATATATATCGGATCTTTTTGCTGGGAAACACACACTCATATACAATCCATTATTCTCGCTAGATTAGGATTTAGGCTGATATTGGTACGTATTACTTCGCTAGCTAGCTTAAGTGCCCATTTCTTTTTGTATCAATAATTAGGAATAATATATGAATAATTCAAGATATGCATCACCTTAAAGTCAAAGAGACGTAGAACCAGGAGAGCTAGAACTTGGATACGATGGTTGGTGATGCAAATAATCCACATCCATCCACAACCCTTTCGTAAAAAAAAAGAAAAAAAAGAGAGGCTATTCTGAAAAATACTCCCTGATTTCGTAAAATAAAAAATATCGTTTAAAATATGATAAAAGTACTGTCACCAAGAAAACCAATCTTCTGCTTTTCTATATAAAAGAAAAATATGATTTTTTTGGTGATTCTGTTTAGGAAAACACATTACTTGATGTAATATTAATGACTAATATGGAAGGAGAGATGTTAATCAAAACATCTACAATCCATGGGCTGAAATAAATAAATATATATATATATAAAATTCAGGTGGTGTCATTCAAAAAAAACTTACGTTTCAGGGAATCTTAGCCGTAAGAAGATAATGTTTACTAATTACCTAATATAATGTTAAAAAATATATCCATTTTTGTTAAAAAAAATTGTCTGGCTTGTACAAATTATTTTTTTAAAAAATTTGGACCTGTAAATTTCCTCTATGGTAAGCATCCCACGTAAACATATGATAGTGCAAGTTTCCAGTCCCATCCTCAATGTGTTTTTATTATTATTATTATTATTATTATTTGGGGGGTCTATTTTATTCAAGGTTTGATGTCTGGCCAGCTTAATTTACAATATCAAAATCACAATTATATATGATGCTGAAGTCTTTATATATATATATATATGAAATCACAGGGGTCTTGTAAAAGATCGTTCTAACAAATTAATCCATTGGATGCAGAGTAGTCTTTCGAGGTTGTAATGAATTAAGAAACTGGGATTTGACAACACAAAATCCAATGCTTACGTACGAGGCCCGTAATAACAAAGCACACATTTTATCAACCATGTTTGCATTTGAAGACTCTGTCCAAAGTCTTGAGGGTTTGCTCAGACACAGTTTTCTTCGAATGTGATGGTTTAACACATCTCTGCAGAGAGAGGTGACGATGATGAAGCATCAACGATACAGCCATAGCCATTGCTGTGCATATTTTTAGTTGGGAAGACAAGGACTGGTCTTAATTATCACGTGGACTGTTTTCTTGAAAAAGAAAGAAGCAGCAAAAGATAACAAAGAATCTATGAATAACAAAACATTTTCTTCTGAATTAGCATTATTGTTCCCTTTTCCTCCCTGGCAGAGCCCAGTGCGCGGAAAGGAAAGGAGATTGAAATATCATAATATATAGCGCCTGGCAGGCAGCACTCCCGCGTTGATCTCTTCTTTAGCATAAAGAAGCATAAACATTTTTCTTCCTTTTTTTTTAGAAAATGACAAGATACCTTTCTGTCAAATGCCACTAAATTTAGTGAATTGTTGTTGCATTTGATTGCACAAGCACTAAAAGGCTATATATTAACTTCAAATGTGTGCTAGCTTATCTTTCTCTGTTGATGGTAGCCCCATATGTGGAGTTGTGCAAGGCATTAACTTGCCCTGAAAAAAAAAAGATAGGAATTTAATCCCCCTAAGATTCAGATGATTTAGAGGGGAATTCGAGGTTATTGGTTGGTTTTTTTTTTTTGAAAATTTATTAAAAAAATGTTTTTAAAAAAAGACTTTTAAACTAAAGATATATAATTAATTCCTTTCGTAAGATTTCATGGATCGCAAGATTTTATGACCCAAAAGCGCCACTGATTTTGCTGAAAATGCATGCTGTCATTTCCAAATTCACAAGAAGCAAGCAAATTTTAGATATTTTTTTTTTTTGGAAAAAAAGGAAGCAAGAAGCAGATAGTAAATGCTGAAAGGGATATAGGACCGCATAAACGACCCATTGCCAAAAGGTCAAGCTAAAAACCCCCTTCTAAAACCAATATGAAAGCAAGCAAGTCCCTCTTAGAAAATTCTTGACCAAGCTCCCCTGCAGCAGCACAGGCACTATATACCCAAGCCAAGAGCATGTTTTAGCTCTTCGAAAACAATAATTAAACTCCATAGCCAAGAGCTACATGTCCCATTCCATTCCCACCTGCATATGAACTCAACACCTATAATTTCCCTTTCTCGGCTTCAAAAAAATCTGAAAATTGAAAACACAACATGCTTATGCCTAGACTGATCCACAAACTCACACTACTCTTCCTCTTTCTCTCGTTAACCACCGCGACTATCACTCAGCAATTCAAAGAAGCCCCCCAGTTTTACAACTCCCCTGATTGCCATTCAATTGATCAAGATGGAATAGACTCCGACTCAGAATCAGATGGTGATAAAACCATCTTCTGCTCCGAGCACGCCGTCCACGTGGCAATGACATTAGACACAGCCTACATCCGCGGATCCATGGCAGCAATTCTCTCAGTTTTGCAACACACTTCCTGTCCCCAAAACATAGCTTTCCATTTCGTCGCCTCTGCCTCAGCGAACACGTCACTCTTACGCGCCACTATCTCATCCTCCTTCCCTTACCTCAATTTCCGTGTCTATACTTTCGACGATTCATCGGTGTCGAGACTCATCTCTACATCAATCCGTTCAGCTCTCGATTGCCCTCTGAATTACGCTCGCAGCTACTTAGCCAATATCATACCTCTGTGCGTCCGACGAGTTGTATACCTTGACTCGGACCTGGTTCTTGTCGATGACATTGCCAAGCTAGCAGCTACCCCGCTTGGTGAACAATCAGTTCTTGCAGCACCTGAATACTGCAATGCAAATTTCACTTCATATTTCACTCCGACTTTCTGGTCCAATCCTTCTTTATCACTAACATTCGCGGATAGAAAACCTTGCTACTTTAACACTGGTGTCATGGTAATCGATCTTGATCGATGGAGGGAAGGAGATTATACAACAAAGATTGAAGAATGGATGGAACTACAGAAGAGAATAAGAATTTACGAGTTGGGTTCACTGCCACCATTCATGCTAGTTTTTGCAGGCGATATAGTGCCAGTTGATCACCGGTGGAATCAACATGGGCTTGGTGGGGATAATTTCAAAGGACTTTGTAGAGATTTGCATCCTGGTCCTGCTAGTCTTTTACATTGGAGTGGTAAAGGGAAGCCATGGGCTAGACTTGACGCGAATCGGCCATGTCCCTTGGATGCTCTTTGGGCACCTTATGATCTCCTGCAGACTCCATTTGCCTTGGATTGTTGAAAAGATCATTGAAAGAACGTGAGTCACTACCGTGTTTCTTCAATTATGCTCTCGTGGATTCGAAGATGTTAGTGCCAGGAGAGATCTTGAAGAGTTTTAAGAGACAAAAATCTGAGCATGTCTCCGACAAAAGGCCATGTTACTGTGAATTCAATGAGTGATGAGGTATGTTCTTGTAGAAATAATACAGAGGTCTATACATTAACTAAGAAACTATATATGGATTAAACAGAACAGACGTTTTAATTGTGCAGTAAGAATAAGGAGGATATGCATCCAGATTTGCACCCAAAAAAAAAAAAACAGAGAAGGATTCATGAATGTCCCCTCTCGGATTTGTGATTAACTGTAATCAAATTGTATAGTGAAAGAGCTGTTTTGGTTGGTTTCATTAATCAATATTCTGTTTAATAAGAGTTAAAGTGTTCTGTAAATAATGTTCTGTAAATAATATTCTGTTTAACCAAATGTTTGTTTCAGTTATTTCTGTGTTCTATGCCATAATTTAATCAGGAAATACTATTGGAATTATTTCCTGATCCTCAATCAATTAAGATAATGACCTTTTGCCATTGGTTGTTTTGTAGAATTTGATTGAACCGTGACATCCTTCTTTCTCACTTGCAAGCACCATAAAGGATTTTCATGGCTGGAAGCATCACATCACTACTGTCGTGATAAATGAAAGGAATTGTTTTTCGTTTTCCAAAAAATATTGAAGCCAAAGAAGCTACTGCTTAAAGCCTATTTATTTTTACATTTTTAAATTATTTTTAAATAAATTTAATTTTTTTTACTTCAAATTATTTTTTTATATATTTTCAGATTATCTTGATGTGTTGATGTCACAAATAAATTTTAAAAAATAAAAAAAATTATTTTAATACATTTTCAAGTAAAAAATAATTTGAAAAACAATTATTATTACAATATTTATCAAGTTCTTTGTAAGCTTACTTTTACTATAATATATTTTTAATGCTTATTATTAATAGAAAGATTGTATATACTAAAAATTGTATAATTTTCTATCATATAAATGTATACATAGAAATATGTATAAAAATCGTTTATGAATCTCAACTTTACACTAGCTTGTTATTTGTATTAAAGAGTTTTTTTTAAGCATTTTCCTAAGTTCTTTTTTTTAATGTTTGGCCATATTATAATAAACCGATCAATGAAATTCATTTTTTGATCAAAAGAAAACATAAATTTTAAATAGAGAAAAGTGTTTTTTGGTTTAAAAAACTATTAAACACTTTCCAAGAAGGTTTTAAAAACTAAAGTGGTACAATATTTCATGATGCGAACTTCTTGATTATATGATCAAACAACCCCAATGAAGTAGATAACAATCCAGAAAGCAAAAAATCAAGTTTGGTAGAACCTTGACAAAGAGGTAACCTTGTACCTAAGAACAAAATGAATTGGAAAAAGACTTGGACCCAAAGAGAATATTGTATCTAAGAACCCTAAGTATGCGAATAACGCTACGTAGCCAGTTAATTAATCTTCGATAAGTCAGTGTATGATATTTATCCCTACAAAAAAAGGTTGTTTTGCCATAAACAAACAAACAAAAACTCGCATTTATCCTTCTACTTGCTACTGAAAATTATAGCTAAAAAAACATAATATAATTTCCTCTAACCAACCCTAATAGACCCCTTTTGGGTTGCAAGTAAATGAGCCTAAAATAGTAATCAATTAACATAAATTCAATAATAAAATAAACTCCTAAACAATATCTAATGAATTAGAACAAACTCAAATTAAAAATAATTATTCAACATTAAATAAATAAATAAAATAGGATAATATAAACAATGACTTCATGCTAAAATTTCTCCATATAGCTCGAATCTTTAATTTTCACACATTCTTGGCAGATTTTCAGTCTTTACTTCAAACACATTGTTCTCTCTCTTCTGTATGAATTATTGGGCTTATCATATATGACTGGAAAGCTTGAGATATCTAGTTTCCATCCCAAGTTGAATCGTAGCAACATTCTACTTCTAGCTCCAGATATGTCCCAAACAGTATACAAAGGTCTAGTATGACAAATTTGACAAGATTTGTCTAGTAACTTCAACCTTCTAAAATAATATGTTATCGAACTCCATTTTAACCTGAAAATTTACCCAATATATTGTTTCATGTGTCTATCATCTTCCTGTAAAATTTCAGCTTGTTTTGATGTACAGTTTAAAAGATATGCTTCTTCTCGTAAAACTGGTTAGCAGATATTTTAAGGTCAAATCCGGATTTGACTTGGTTTGTATCATTTCATTATATATATATATATATATATATATATATATATATATAGACACACACACACACACTTTAAAATATAATATTATTAAAAAATAATAAATTACTAATATAGGAAATTATATATTAGGATATATTAATATACAATATAAAAATATATTAATTTGATAATATTGCTAGAAAATACATTTGGAAACAAAATATGTTATATTATACAATAATCATACATTTTAAATCATATGCTAGATAAATTTGAAAAAAATAAAACATTAATAATTGATTTTTCATCTTATTTTCATTGCATAGTCAAACACTAGAAAATATATTCAAACTCATTTTTTATAACATTGTTAATTATTAAAAAATAATTAACATTTTAAAAATTTACTTTTCATGAAAACCATTTTAAAAAACTACAAACGAGCTGTAAAGGAGAAAAATTAACTTTCTACGTATATGTGATCACAATAATAGTGATTCGATAGGTTTTTTATTATTATTATTTGCCTTCAAGTGGAAGTGATTGTTGAGGCTAAAAAGACATTTTGCCTACTGATACGACTCTACAAGTGCAATAAATAAATTTCAAGTGATGAATCTAAATTTAATAGGCTCTAAACCCTTAAATGACCATGGCTCCAGGCAACATGCTTAGGTCTATTTTACAACCCTAACAAGCTTAGGCAGCTCGTTTAAGCCTAACACTCCCTCAGTAATTTTTTGAGACCTCCACGCGAGTTCGTCAATATTTTATATTAATCAAATATGTATTATTTTGAATGGAATACAACTCAAAATATTAGATGGATGAAATAACTCTTTAGCCCTTGCTCTCCATAAAAGAACAATACTCATGGGCTATAAATATCATATAAATCCTTCAAGTTTCAAGCTCCAGGTTCAAAATCTCTTTATTCTCAATATTTTTAGCATATATATTTTAGAGTCTATCTTTATAAAATATCATTGCACTTTCTCTTTCTAAGAAGATACTTACTTAAGTATTTGAGAGTGCTAATTACTTAAGTATTTGAGAGTCTTAAAATATATATAAGGGAATCTTTTGCAGGTATAAACTATTGGTCATCTTGGCTAGGGAGAATAGATGAGATTACTAGAACAAAAAAAAATAATCAATTATCCAACACATAAGCCTTACTCTTAAGCTACTTGAAGTGTTTAGGATCTTATCATTGGCGCCTTCTGTGGGAACTAAACAAAAAGCCAGTTCATTCCTATTTCTCCAAAGTCTTTTGGCTAACGAAATGCTAACACAGCGGTAGCTATGCCATCGCTATATTTTACGGCTATACTAGCGGTTACGCTAGCGGGTATACCCACAACAATGCCTACAAATACATCTACGATGATATAAGATCTCCCTAGTACAATAACATCATTCTCTAAATGATTGGTATGAGGTCCTCTTAGTGCAATAGTACTACCCTCCCAAGGATGGCGTGAGATCTTCCTAGATCAATATCCTGGGGGTATGAGATCTTCAAAGTGCAATAGCACCACTCTCCGAAGGATTGACATGAGATTTCTTTAATGCAATAACATCACTCTCCAATGAATGATTTAGCTTGATCTCCCTAATGCAATAACACCCATCATGGATTTCTCTCGACCCCTTAGAAATTTTCTAAATACAGCCTCCACCCATAATAGATTCCTCCAATGGATTCCCCCAGTAAGTTCCTTTAATGAGTTCCTCTAGTGGCTTCCTCCGAACATTATATGAACTCTTATTATATTTAATTATGAGTTGTTAATTGCTAATCTTGATGGATTGTGATTGTGAAGGGTGTTGATTTTTAAATAATATTGGGAAGATGAGTTTAAAATTGTGTTTTCGAATTGTGAATTATTGAGTTGGCTTTTGTGACATGGACTTGAAAGGCTGGGAAAAACTGGGTTATTTTCATGAGTGCTAAATTCCAAAATAAAAAAAAATCAAGATCAGGTTCCTTTCCATCTCGTTCAGCCCGACTCAATTAAATTGAAGAACTACGCTTATTTTAAATCACACACTCGCCAGCTATTCATGATAATTGCCTGGTAGAAATACAGGGCAAATGCTTTTGTCACGACAGTTCAGTTACTTGACAAAGTTTTTATCCCATCTGAGAGGATTGAATTGGAGAGTTTCGTAATGTAACGAAACATCGATTTAAAAAGATAACGTGGAAAAACCAAACTTAAATAAATAAATGATTTTTTTATAAGAAAATTGAATCTATGGGTAGTACATAATTACTGTTTTTATTATTTTATCTAGCAAAATTATGGATATCATGTCCTGTATTTTTGCGGTCAAGATGTGATTTTAAAATTTTTTAATTTTTTATATTTTTAAATCTTTTTTATGGGGTGATATTAAAAATAAATTTTTAAAAATAAAAAAATTATTTTAGTATAATAGCAAGCAAAATACATTTTAAAAACTGTTCAATTATAATAATGTGGTCTACGGAGAACTTTCAAAACGCCACTCTGTAAGAATTTCTCTTTTTTCTTTTTCTTTTTATATTTTAAACCAATAATAATTTGTCAAACACTAAAGTGTCGGTTGAAAAGAAAGGCTACGGAAGGTCACAAATAGCTGGATCTTGGCGGTTTTCGCTTATGTGACGCGTGGCGTTCTTGAACTCGACGAGTCTTTTTACGGCATATGATGAAGGGTAGCAACGTGGACCCTACAGCGGTGTTACCTTTTCGGGTCTCCATTCTCCAAGTTGTCGTGGATTGCTTGCAAAATGGACAGCGTGGATCCTAGTTATAACTTAATTAATTCAGAAGAAAAAACGAGAAATCATTTTTTAATCCATGAAATATTATAAATCACGTCGTCGTTTTGTTTATGACAACGCGTTTGAAAGGAGCCCGTTGTGCTTGCCAGCATTACCATCGTGGCTGTTCTCTCCACTTTCCCAAATAGGATTTTCCTCTTTTTAATTATTGAAGCAGATATTAATAAAAAAAAATTTTATTGACATAGATATACAGTCAGTTTGAATGCATCTCGATTAATTTTACAGACTTTAAAGTTAACGATCATGTAAGATTCTAGTGGTTATCATATTAACAATCACAAGACTCGAATATGAAATCACATAAAAAAATAAATCTTTTAATCTTAAATTTTTACCACTGAATCATCTACGAGATAGTAATAAATCTTGTACATACCCGCACATGCTCATCAAGTATGTGCATTTGCAATCAGTTATAATTTCACTGGTAATAACCAGTATATTCATCATATATTAGCGATCTCTACTATAGGCATAATTTGGATTTTAATTGATGTAATTGTGAGGTTAAGGCTTTTAATTATAGATTAAACGAAGCTAGAGCACCCTTGCTGTGATTTGAACATGATTCCAAATTAGCTTCTAACACAAGAAAATAAAGCATCCATATTATGAATGTTTTTTTTTATATATCATGATTTTTTTATTTGAAAATTTAAAATATGATGTCCAAGCTTAATAAAATAAATTAAAAAAATATATAAACTATATCAATCAAAGCATAAAGCAGGAAGTTGATTTTCATTGCGAAAAAATAAAATATATATATGCATGCAAATATTTTATTTTGAATATCCTTTTTATTTATATGTTATTTTTCTATTTATCTTAAAGATTAATTTTGATCATTATATATAAATAATTTTTTTTATAAATATATCATGTAAATATAATTTATCTAAAATCTAAGAGGAAGAAATTTGAATATAAATAACAATAATTTCTTTCAACTATTATGAAATTATGAAAATAATTTAAGAGATTAATTACTATTTTTTAAAAAAGAAGCTAAACTAAAAAGTTTATAAAAAAAACGAGACAAAGGGGTATTGATTAAGATTTTAATTTAAAAAATTAATGAAAATTAAAAACAATAGGCCTTTGCACTTGGCCACAATTGAAAGAATAATTTGAGACCTGAGGAATAAAAATGAAAATTTCCACGCCTTTTGAGATCCTGATTTTTATTTTTAAATTTTTATTCTTGTTTTTTTTTTAATATTGAAATATTCTATAACACATCAAACATGCAAAAAGATGCAAATCACATTTAATCATTTTAACATAAATTGCAATGATAAAATTAAAAAGAAATAAAGTTCAATAATCAAAGTATAAATTTTTATATGAACTAAATATACATTTATTTCTTTTGTCGCTTTCGCTCATAATTTAAAACAAACTCAACACCTTGCAACAATGTGCTGCGTACTGTGCATCTGTTATTTTTTTTAGCTGTAACGTTAGCAATGTCTAGCACAGGCGCTAAAGCTTGATACAGACATGAGGACGATGTTGAGCGATTTTCTCATTGCTTGGCCAGAATACGAACCCACAGTTGCAGGTTTATCCACAATTGACAGAACCCACAAATAGTAATTCCGGGCTTTAATGGTAGAATGCTTGTGCTTCTTATCTGCAGCATTCAATCCATCACCTGTTCATAAGACCAAGAACACTGTGACTTGGATTACTGCAATTGCAAACAGTTAAAGTAAACACGATTCATTAAAATAGGTTACCTGCAAGAACGCATTCTTTGATAAAGATCACGCAAATCCCCACTTCTCCCCTACGTTCTCGTGGAAGCTGATCAACATCAGAATACCCCCTTGGCATGCTCGATTATAAACTCAAGATTCTTAACAAAAGAATTAATGATAAAAAAAAGATTTTGGGCCATCTGATACAGAATCAATAGAGTTACAGTGCATGTTAACATTTTCTTGTAGCAATTTACCAGATACAGGACTCCTATTTTGCTCATCAACGAAGACTGCAATCTAAGCATGAATAAACAAGTCAGTGTATTCAATGATATAGTTGGTGACGCATAGATAGTTGCTTCATGTGTGTGTGTGTGTGTGTTAACAAAAACTTAAAAAGAATTGTTGGAGTCCTAGCTCTCCTTTCAAAGCATTATTCACTGGAGAGTGTAGTTTTTTCTTTTTTCATCATTGTTTTATTTAGTTCTTTAATATTGTATTTATTATAAATTAATCTATATAATTTATTCCTTTTATTTTCTATAAAAAAAAATGTAGTCTCAACAATACATCACACAATTTGACATAAGGGTTGCAAATTTTTTCTAAAAAAATATTAATTTAAAGCACGAGCAAGATAATTAGCTAAAAAAACTAAAAGAGCTAAAAGTATTTAAATAAGGTGAGTCACCGCTCACTTAAACTCAAAACACTATAGACTACACTACTCATTTCATAGTTTTTTTTTTATTTCGATTATTTAACTTTATTTCTTTGCAATCTCAAGAAATATTTTAACGATACATTAATGATTAATGTTATGAAATAGAATTTTAGGCTCTAGTAAAAAAAAATTAAAAAAATAAGGATCAAAATAAACAACAAAAAACAAATCCCAATGTTCCAAGGGCATGAAAAACTTTAATTTGATCCCTCAAGTTTCAATTTACATATTATTTGATCCCTGGAGTTTTAGGATTTTAAGTTTCAGTTCTAAACTCGTTTTTTTCTTCACATTTCACTCCCAAAGTATTGTATTGTGAGATGAGAGATAAATTTACTGAAAAATAGTAGGAGAGAGAAAGAGGTTGGTTGAGCACGTTTCGATCACCAATAAGATTGATCTTCGTGTAAATATATTATTTTTATAAAGAGGATCATGGAGTTGTTTGGATTTTTCATCTTGCTAGAAAAAATAAATTAGGTTTTGAAAAGATTTATTTATTGAGTTTTAGATCGATCTGATTTGATTAAGAGTGCTTTTGAGTTAATATTAAATTTAATGAGATTTCTACGATGTTTGTTAGATAAATATAAATAAAAAAATTAAAAATAGAGTTTTATTATCTTAAAATTTAAACCTTGATTTTTTAACTGAAATCTATATTAAAAGATGATGCATCGTATTCTTAAATAAACTAAATGTAGTCTATTCTATATATATATATTTTTTTTATAGAAAATATGACATGTTGCCACCCATTAAAAAAATATGCCAGGTGCATTGGACTATCCTTCAAGAGCCACAAGTGTTTGAATTTTTTCTTTTAGTTGAAGAGCGCAGGCTCATCTTCCAGGCTCATACATGTTTAGCCTATTTGTTAAACAATCTTTAATTTTTTTAAAAAATAAATATTTTTTTAATAATTTAATTGTTTATTTTTATGGTTAAATTTATTTATTTTTGTTTGGATTTTTTTTTATGATCTTAATTTTTATATATATAAAAAATATATTTTAATATAGTAAAATATATTAAATCCAGAATGTTGCTATATAGTAAAGTCGACGAAACCTAACAATTTCAAGGAATTTTTTTTTTTTAATTCTTAACGCGCTTATTTTGATACTTCTAGGAAGCAACAATCCATCTTCTTCATCATTCTCATAATTCTGAATTTCTTGTCTACTCATCATTGTTTCCTCACCTAAAAAATATTCACCATGATTAACTTCTTGTTTAGTTTGCTCGCACTCAGCTTTCTCACTTCACACGCCAAAGCTCAACAAAACTACTCGAAGAATTCAGCATTAGACTGCAACGCCAGTGATGAGACAGGACCATCCTCTGCATTTCTTTACAGCTGCAATGGCCAGAGCCAATCTTGCCAGGCCTTTCTGATCTTCAAATCTCAACCTTCTCTTCAATCGGTGCCCGCAATCTCAGTCCTCACGTCGGCAAACGAAGAAGAGCTGGCTAGAATCAACTACGTTACAAGGCTGTCAGAGTTCCCTACCAACAAAGAGTTTATTGTTCCGGTAAACTGTTCTTGTTTTGGCCAATATTATCAGGCCAGCACTACAATTCAGGTCACGACTACGCGTGGAACCTATTATGTTATAGCGAATGACACTTATATGAGGGATTATCAACTTGCGCTGCGCTTAAGCGCAGGAATACACATGGTGAATATCATTTGTTGCCGGTGAGCAACTGCAAGTGCCATTTCGATGTGCTACCCGACAACGAATCAAATGATCAGAGGAACAAATTATCTAGTAGCTGTTAGAGAATAATATAAATCATATCCTGAAAACTCAACTAAAAACTTAAATTTTTAAGTTGAAATGGTTCTCTGACATGGTATCAAAGTCTTGATGACCAAACGGTCACGATTTCGAATCTCACCATTCCTATTTATTTGATAAAAATTAAATATAAAGTAAAGTGAGTCTTTGCAAATTTCAAGGCTAAAAGACTTTTATTTAAGAAAATATATTAAAAAATAATATAAATCATATTTTTAAATCTCACCTAAAAATTTAACCTTTTGATTTGTGAGATGTTTCTATCACAATAGCCTACCCTCTTAGCTCAGATGATAAAATTCCCGATATTGCTAACAGATTCAATGCAAGCACGAAGAGTATACTTGATGCAAATGGTATGGGAAAAATCTGACTCTTTTTTCTGACACGACAATTCTAAATCCTCTGCCTACAAAAGTTCACAAACTGTAATTCACAACAACACAGACACATCTCCTCCATCAGCTTTGAGTCCTAGAAATAGAAGATCAAAGAAAAAACTTTATGAGTCTGCTGTGCTTGCTCTTTGCTAGCCGTCATTATCATTACAGCTATCGTCTTCCTCTCTTGCAAAAAGAGAAGAGACTTGGTTACTGGGAGTTGTAGAGAAAGAAAACTGGTAGTGCGAGAAGACCTTCGTGTCAAAATTGCAAGCTATGAGCAAGTTTTGAAAGTCTTTGAATTTGAAAAGGTAAAGAAAGCTACTGAAAAATTCAGCTTCGAAAGTAGAATAAAGGGTTCTGTGTATCGCGGAGAGTTTGGTGGGGAGATCTTAGCTGTTAAGAAGATGAGAAGAGATGTTATAAAGGAAGTGAACATTCTGAAGAGGGTCAACCACCTCAATTTGATTAAGCTTGAAGGTGTGTGCGAAAATCTTGGCTGTTTCTATCTTGTTTTGGAGTATATGGGAAATGGGTCCCTAAGAGAATTGCTATTCTGTAAAAAGTCCAAGGAAAGTGGAAATTGGACAAAGAGAATTCAGATTGCTCTGGATGTTGCTAATGGACTTAACTATCTTCACAGCTTCACCGAACCTGCTTATGTGCACCGTGCACCAGGACATTAAAAGCAGCAATGTTCTTTTAAACGGCAATCCAAGGGCCAAGATTTCAAATTTCAGTCTTGCAAGAGCAGCAAGGAAAACAAGTGCTGCCTTGACAAAACATGTTGTGGGGACTAGAGGTTACATGGCGCCCGAGTATGTTGGGGTAGGACAAGTGACTCCCAAGATCGAAGTTTATGCTTTTGGAGTCATTCTGCTGGAACTAATCACAGGGAAAGATGCTGCTTTTACACAGGATGGAAAGGAAAGCCTACTTTCAACGGCAAAAGTTTCTATCATGGAGAAAGAAAACCCTGAAGCGGAGCTAGATTTCTATGTTGATCCTGGTCTAAAAGGAATTTGTGGGACAGACTTCGTCTTATGCTTGACTAAAGTAAGCGTAGCCTGCTTGATGAAAGAACCAGTAAGTGGGCCAAATATGGAGGAAGTGATATCAATTCTGTTGAAAATTCAGGCAAATGTATTGAAATCATAATCATTAATTTTTTACTCAGTTGATGAAGCAGCCCGGCGTCCATCAACAGGTGAAACTAATTGGACAGCAGGAGCCGTTTCAAAATAACAGTTGTCAGCATGTAGGTTTTTTATCTGTAATTGTATCCCCGCCAGTTCTTTTTTAACATGTACAAAATGAAGGTAATTGTTCCAGTAAATTGCTTTTCTCATTTCAGAGTTCCAAAGTGAAGACAGATGAATGAATGGAATTCCATCATGAGATTATTAATTTATCCCAAAAAAAAAATTCAATGTCTCTACAGCCTACAAAACATAAAAATCAGCTCTCGTGAAGCTCCTCTCTGTAGAATCAACGCTTATGTGCTTCAGCCCTGGGCTCATATTGGAAAAGACCTAGCTTTAACTATGGATAGAAAAGTATTGTGAGAACTCACTGTTCAAGAATTTAATACGGAAACCTCCCTATCATCTTAATAAGGTCTGCTGTCCTTCAAAGGCCCTATTTGTCCACTGCTTTCTAGTTGGCTCTTTATCCATCTCCATGCACCAAGGTGTGAGATTCAACATGGGACGTCATATTGTGCAAGGACTACTTATAGTTTAGAACTTCAATATGGAAACTTCCCTGTCATTCGTATATGATCAAGTGTTCTTTCGAGACCATATTTTTGCACTGCTTGCTGACCAGCTCTAAATCCATCTCCATAAACCGGGGAAGTATCTGATTCAATTTGATGCTTGAAAAAATCCCCAAGCTTTCTCTCAAATTGAGATCTTGTACCATTTTTTGTTGTCCTGGATGCAGAGGATGATGCGATATTGCTTCCTGAAGTGGGTGTGAGCTCTGAATCCAACCACATGTGTGCAAGCACCTGACAAATACCCTCTTCCACATCTTGACTGAGAGTTTGGAAACCTTCAGGAAAACAGAAAACGTCAGAATCTAAAACAAAAAACAGATTTAAATACGTTAAAAGAAGCAATTGCTTAAGAGAAACTATCAGTTTACATTTTCTTATGCAAGCTACAACAAAAATAATCCATCATTTGAAGGTCAAATCTCAAATCTAGATGTCAGTATATGAAATATATATATAAAAAAAAAAAAATGACTGTACAGGGCACAGGATGTAAAAGCACCTTTCAGCCGCATCCATGCATGCATCATCTCATGAGCTAGGATTGACCCAGTAAGTAACCTGTATTGGTTAAGATTTCAATACAAGCATAAAACACCTTGTATTACAATACAGAACTAACGCATAAAAAACATCTTCAAGAATATATCCTCACTGTATCTCATTGTTATAAATTGTGGATACTTGCATACAAACAATGATCATTCATTTTTATTTCCTATTATCTGCTGGTTCTTTGGTATTACACGGGTCCCTCAGATAAAAGAGTAATAGAAAAGTGATCTAAAGATATACCTTGGGAGGCCATACAAAATCAGAATTGCGGTAACCTCACAACGACGTGTCAGTTTGTAAGGCTCTGTCATCATACCCATGGCTCGGTTCCCTGCTCCAAACCTTGGCTGCTTTGATACCTGATGATCCATGGCCATTGCAATATAAAATTCTGAGTGCCAACTAAAGAAATCAAAAATGAATCAGTCGATTACAAAATGCAAATGAAAGATTCCAAAATTTTCTTACGGTGCTAATGGTTTGTTCCTCAGAAAGGCAAAGTCCTCTAGTCTCTGGCATGTGGTAATGCCCCTGTTCAAGAGTTAGAAATTACAAAACCAACTTAAAAGAATTAGAGAGCAGAAGTATTGCTTGAAAAGGAACTCCAATACTAAAATCCATGGAACAATTAATTTCTCAATTTTTTTACTCATTCAGTATGTTCAAAATGATATCTCGATGAGATGTAGACAGAAGGACAATTGATTATTTGTGTTTCCCTTTTCTCTTTACTTTAATATTTTATTTTAGATGTAAAACTGTCTTTGCTGAGGATGGAGCCAAGAATACCTTCTAGAAGCACTGGATGTCAACTATCCTGATAGTGTAACGGGTGTTTTTATGACTCGATATATCAGAATATCATAATTAATAGCTAGATTTTTCACATAGCCAGAACTACCTTAGAAAAAAAAGTTAGCAATAAGTTGATAGTAGCTTAAATGTCTAGCTAGCCAATTATTTCCCAAGAAAAGCATCAAATGGGTGATATAAATCTTTTCAATGCATCTGCCCTTACATTCTTTTCTCCATCCCGGGCTTCATTTAGTGCTTGTCTTTCAACCAATAGTAGTGGAACGTCCTGCTCCACCTTCATATTTAAACGTTCATAAAATTCTTGTATATCAAGATAAAGGGGTTGGCAATGCTTGGTATCCATGACTGCAGAGTCCAGGCACTCAAGACAGAGCTTCCGACCATCATTAAGGGCAACATATCCCGTGTCTTGTGGCTGCATGTGATGATAAGAAACATTATACCTTTTTTTTATTTCTTTTCAGAAAACCAGTTCACCAGGATTATCATTAGAAAGCTTAAAAAGACTGTTTTTTAAGCACAAAGAATTCATCCAGATTTACCTCCATTCGCTCACAGCTGCAACACCGAGGAGTACCATCATGTTCATGAGAAGGGCAGTACTTCTGGATCCAAAAAGGATGAGCCCTATATTCAATAAGACCAGCAGGGTTTGTTGGAATCTGTCAAAAGATATATATTCAGAAAAGCAACCCTAATTGTAAATGGGTAATATATCTGAAATTCTAAGAGCAGTACATTTACAAATAGCGATTTTATCAGTATAAAAAAATGATATATCACAATAATTTTTAATATGATAATACTTTCTGGATCTGTAACCTCTGCAAATTCTGTCTCTCCCCCTCCATCTTGTAGCATGACCTCAGCAAATTCTAATTCACAGTATACATGCATAATCGGAAAACTTTGTACTGAATTTGTTGAAATATGAGGATAAGATGCAAAACATCATCCATGAACACTAAACATCAATTATTTTGTGAAACAATGAAGTATGGGTTTTTTTTTTAAAAAAAATGTTCTAATTAGTATCCTTTGGCTTGACATTCAAGAGCATTCATAAGTAGTTCTGATTTATTAAATTAGCAGAGAAGTTTCATTTACGATAAAAGAAAAGGGTAGGAAGAAAATTCTTAGGATGAGAATAACAGTTCAAGTATTCAATGGATGAAATACACAACTTAAAGAAGATGAATAAACAAAAAGTTTCTGGAAAAGCTACTTACAAAGAGCTTACAGACTTCACACTTTGGATGGTAACGCTCTTTGTAGCAAGATTTATGATAAGGGTAATTTCCAGTCATCGAGAACTATAATGAAAAAATGCAAATAAAGTTAGCAATTGCACTCCACTAAAATAACAATTCAAGGGAAAAAAAAGCAATGATGGGCTCCATAGAATCAACAATCGACTAATATATATTAGCAGATAATAAGGAATTTCAGTTTACACCTCGTAATCAGAAATTGGTAGGCTGCAAGCATGACAACGGAAACATTCTGGATGCCAAAATGCATTGAGGCAGTTTAGAAATTTTCCTTGGCCAATCTCTGTATTGCAACCAGCGCATACCCTAACCAAGAATTAAGAAATTCTTCACATATTCTAGTGCCCAAAGAAGTACATTGTTGCAAAAAAAAAAGTTGAATGGTGATGTCAAAGAATCAAGGATCAGAATTAATCAGCTATAGAAATAAGATACCTGAATCCCATTGGAAAGTGGATGGGATAAGGCTGATATGCATTTCCTTGATATGGAATTCCATTTCCATACCGAGGAATTCCATTTCCATATCGAGGAGGAGATTCAACGCTTAAACTTTCTTGTAAAGCTTTGGCAAGTTGTTCATCTTCTTTCAATTGAATCTCAACATCTATCCATTAATTTGAGAAATATATCATTAAGCTCTGGAGTATTGGATCATAATATATACAGAGAATGAAGCAATATGATAGAACAGAGCTGAAAAGGCGATATTGATTCTACAATGACATTGATAAAATAGCAAAGATGTAGAGAATATATAAATCAATTCAGAAAATAAGAGTTATTGGCAAAGGAATCCTGAAGATGGATCAAAACAAAGTACAGAAATAACAGTCGGAGTGTAGTGAGAGAACCATTAAGTATTGCTGATAGCATCAGACTGTGATATTACTCACCTGCGACATTTTTTACAATGTGATTGTCCTCTAAAAGGGATAATGCAATAGCACGATCGATATCCTCCTCATTTTCCTGCTCCAAATATGCTTCCTACATTTAATATCCAAACTGAAAAATGTCAAAGCAAGAAGGGCAGATCAGGGATTGGACTTAGCTTACACAAAATTTTCAATCAAGGCTACTAACACTTAATATGTAATAGTTGAGGTAAAAGCTAAAAGATGCCAGTAAAAGAGAAGTATTTTTATATGCATCTCCTCTTACAATTAGAAATGGTTTAGCAAGAAACATTAAATCAAATTGGTGAATACCCCTGACGTAGAAGGTGCATTATAGTTAGCATCCTGTCCATAATTTCCATAGTAATGCCCTTCTGAAATATTATGATTGGACCCTTTAAAAATCTTGCTAAGCCAACCCATAACGTGTATGGTTATCTGCTCATCATCAACAAATTTCTTAACTGCAAAAGAAAGCAATAAGTAAACCAAAGGAACCAAAATACATACATATATATATATATATAACAAAATGCAGTGAGCTTAGCAATGAAGAGCCATTCACACAATTATACTGGCATGACACGAAACTGCAAAAATTCTATGTTTCTCTTTCTTTATTATGAATTGTTCATAAGATAGAGGGAAGAAAAGGGTAAGCTTGCAAGCAATTTCCAACTTGATATGAAAGTTCCAAACTTGGTTTACATTCTACATTGCAAGCAATACTAATATTAAATACCACTAGGACAGCGAAGCATCCCTGCAACCCAGTGATTAATGTTTCCAGGAAACTTAATTCCAGTACTAAGAAAACCAACTCTGTAACTATATTGCTTTCCTATTCAACAACCAATGCACAAACATGAATAAATTATATTAAGCAAAATCACCAACCAGGCATTATAATGCCCCAGAAAGTTTCAGCTACAAAATATGTAATTGAACATCAAGAGTCTCCAATGCCCACAAGCTCAAATCAACATAAGAGAGAAAGAGGGAGATAAAAAGAATGATTCTTCCAGCTCAACATGCCCATCAAACTCATGACACATAACCTTTTGATTTCAGGTTCTAAAGAGAAAGGAAAAGGTATGGTATAGAAAGAATCAAATAGTGGAAGAATGACTCACCACTAACAAAAAAACAGCTGAAGCAGAAAAACCCAGATCAGATTAGATCCCAATTTGCTCATAAAGCTACAAAATTGGCAGTGTCAAAAAGAAAAGGTGTTTTCCTGCTGCTGACACCACCCTTTATATCTCTCTCTGTCTCTTTTGTGTATAAAAGAATATAATCTATAAGAAAACCAATGAACAGAAAATAGTTATGTACAAAAGATTAGGAATTTAGAGAAGGAATTCGAGATGGTATACAGTGTCAAGGAATAGGAAAGACAAATACGCTAAGAATTGAGAACTGCTTGAATTGTACGCAATTTCGAAGTCAAATTTGTACACAGAAATAAAACGAGTTGAGTTTATATAGATTTTTGTTAATAACCCAAAAGAGAGCCGATGATTGACGAAGAATCGTCGAAACCCAATTGGGATAATCTGACAAAAGATTCAAAATTTACTACTACGATTTGATTTGCCGGACATATATTTGCATGTGGGGTCTCTGCTTATTCTTCAACAAGAAGACCCAGCTAAAACAATGTATATAAAAATCATATAATATATTTAAGATTTTTCTTTTTTTAGTTGGCTTACATTGTCTCGGTGACTCGACTTCCAATGGCTTTCAGTTTTGCCAAACCTTGAAGTTCCATAACAAAAGGTTGACATTGTTAAGGTTTTGAGAACGGATGTGACAAATGAACATAATAGAGGGTGGAAAAAGGGTTTTGACAAAAGAGGAAAATTGAAATAGGGAAATAAAAGAGCGAGCAAAAGAGGGAGAGAAAAAGCGGGCAGGATTTGAAAAAAAAAAAAATTAAAAAAAAATGCCATCGCCTTGGTAAAGGTATGAAGAGAGCTTCTTCTTTTTTTTCCCAAAAAAACAAAAAAAAATGTTTTCTTTATTAAAGTAAAAAAAAAAAAGTGAGAAAAGATATTATATTTCGACAGGTCAAGGGCGGTGCGGTGCCAGGGGTGTGGCGTAAAATTAAAGTAGAAGAGGGGGAATCGTATGTTTTTTTTTTTCAGATGGAATCTGTTTTTATTTTGATAGTCAGATTTTCTTAGATGGTTATTTTTTATATGTTCTTCATAAAAGTATAATTACGTGTAAAGATAATATTAACTCACGTGAGAGAGTAATACGTGGTTCTTTTTACCACTACTTTAAAAATAAATATTAAAAATCCTGTGCTGAAAATACTTTTATATTAAAAAAAAATTATTTGCATTCTTTTTTTATTAGATCATTTTGCTTTTCATTTAATCATTGTAATTCGTTAAATTAATGCTCAATAAATCATGAAATTGTATTTGAAATC
>Ga0325414_1000596_pt1 | contig 30475 bp, 14 predicted proteins | sample PopdelMetagenome_8_FD_206183 | JGI IMG/M metagenome (GOLD analysis project Ga0325414, IMG submission 206183) | Populus deltoides microbial communities from Bellville, Georgia, United States - Leaf-PdKOR-R3 | ecosystem: Host-associated > Plants > Phyllosphere > Phylloplane/Leaf | place: USA... | reverse complement strand
TTTTCAGTTTATATGATGAATATGTTTGTTCTCCTATGCTTATTTTTCCTATGATTGTTTATTTTAATTGCTAGAGTGGACTCTAAGTTATTATTGTAGACAATCTATTACCAAGTTTGATATCAAAACCGAAGTTGTGGTATATGAACTTGTGAAGCAACTGAGTTTAATAATTGTGGCGGATCTACGTTATTAATCTTAGGGAGAACATTCAATCAAATCAAACATAGACTGTGGACAGTTATATTTTCTTGATTAATCAACTTATCTAGTTCTTAAGGCTGCCATTGAATTAAATTACTAGTGCGAACACTGATTGTTTGATAGTTAGAGTTAGTTATACGGCGGATCCGTTAACTAACCAGTGTTAAGAAGAGATAAATATTCAGAATATAAATTGATGTTTCGTTTCCATGATCAGTTCTGATTTCTATAGGTGGATGTGTGCTTGCGACCAAGGTTTGTTCTCTTGATAATTTTCTGATTTTATTAAATTTCGTTTGATAGTTTTCTATTTTCTTTTGCTTTAGCCTAGATAACGTCCAAACCCCCCCCAAATTGCATATCATTTAGCATAAAAATCTGACTTGAATCTTCCTCGTGGGATCGACCCCTTGCTTGCTCTATACTATCTTGTGTGTTGTGTTTGAAATTAGGGCAATTAATTTGTGCGACCGCGACAACGCAACACTGAGCATGACAAATATGCAAGTTAGGTCATTAGAGTGGGATAAGTAAATAAAAAAATTCAAAGTCAATCTAGGTGAACCCGCAAAACCCGTGGTCTAAGTGATGAAATCGGGATAGAAGAATAGAAAACAAATTAGAGATAATCATGAAGCCTAATATCAATAAAAAAAAACCTCAACCTTGAAGAATGGAACCATAAAAAAAAATTCCCAACTGATATAATGTTGAAGGATAAAATCAGGAAAAAAAATCAATTTAAAAAACTTACAAAAGTAAATCCAACAAAAACAATAGATAAAAAGACCTAAAACAACTTATGTCATTTTAAAAAAACATGCAAAACATCATATAGAAGGTAAATAAAGATAAAACAATAAATGCTAATGATATAAATGTTGAATAATGGAATTTAAAAAAAAAATCAGCTTAAAAAAGGAAAAACAATAAACCAAGCAAACTTGGACGAACCTTCTAAATGTGGACCAAGATCTCAAACGCACAACCTATTAAATTCTAGACCCATGATTAGTCAAGAAGCTCGATTCTTAACCAATCTAATATTGATTAGACGAAGTATATCCAACAAAGAACAACAAACAAAAACAATCTAAAAAATCTGGGTTATTTTTAAAATTAATGAAAAATCTTACAAAAAGCAAATAAGTAGAAATAATAGAGTCTTGTCTCCAATTAAATAAATATTGAAAGATAATACTTAATAAATAGTAGCTAAAAATAAAACTAAACAAACTCAGGCAAATTTTATGGCTTAGGTTGATCTCTAAAACCCAAAGCCTATGAAATTATAGACCCAGACCTAGTCAAAAAGCTCAAATTTCAACTACTCTAATGTCGAATGATGAAATCAAAAGAAAAAAAATATCAATTTAAAATACCTACCAAAGCAAATAATAATAATAAGTTGATTTGATAGGGAAAAAATATTGAGGATGAAATTATAAAAAAAAAAGTTTATCTCAAATAAAAGTAATTAAAAAATGACTAAATTTGAAAAAAAAATTAAAGGAGGTGAAATTAAAAAAAGAATTTTACTTTTAAAATTTAATTTAAAAATTATTTTAAATATTTTTGGATGGAATCGGAAAAAAAATTAAAAAATTAGTCAAAAAATCTAACAAAGAATAACAAATAAAAAGACTTGAGATAATCTACAAAAACCAAATAAATAAAAAGAACAAAACCCAAACTCCAGTTGAATAGATGAGAAGGATGAAAAAATGAAAAAAATAGCTTAAACAAAGGAAAATAAAAAACCAAACCTCAACATGGTCTCATCTCTGAAATTCTGGATTCAGGTTGAATTAAGAAACTTAATTCTCAACCAATTTAATATTGAAAAATAAAATCGGGAAAAAACAATTGTAAGAACTTGCAAAGGTAAAAAAAATAATAATAATAAAAAGAACGGGGATCGAATTTGATAAGAAAAAAATCGAGGATAAAATTGTAAAAAAAAACAATTTAAAAAATTATCCCAAAAAAATAGCAATCAAAATAATATGGGCTAGATTTGAAAGATAAAAAAAAATAAAAGGGGATGAAATTGAAAAAAAATAATAATTTTATAGATTATTCAAAATAAAAGAAATGGTAATAAAAAAGAAAGGGACCAAATTTTAGGGAAAAAACTAAAAAAGTTGTTCTGAAATTTTGAAAGGAAATGGGATTCGAGGTAGAGAGAGAGAGAGAGAGAAGAAATAGAGAAAAAATGATCGTCAGTGCCAAACTAGAGGTGTGTTTGGTGCATATGTTGTCCTACCATGAAAGGGCAACATGGCCTTTTAAACATTATTGTGAAAGGCGGTGTTTAGTGACTAAATGACCTTGCACGCATCGCCTACCTATTGACACGTGCAACAAAGTTTTTTAAAAATATTAAAATACAAAAAAGCTTGAGTTAACTTGATATTAATAAAAAAGAAAACATAATAAAAAGACCAAAACACCTTTGTGAGATAGGTTTGTCCCCCAATCATGGTAAACAGCTATCATACCCTAAAATCCTAGCTCAATGTTTTTTTGAACCAGGGGAAAATCTGTCAAAACACTATTTCAATAAATAGTGTTTATTGGCTACGGCTACGCTACGAGTCAGATAAAAAAAATTAATATAAAAAATATTTAGGCATTACTTATGTTTTTTTCCTAATAGAAAATACATTTTAAATAATGTGGGGATTGACCCAATATGACCTGATCAATCTGGCGAGTCCTAAGACAACTCAGACAACTCGTAAAAAATAGTTTGATTTAAAATAAATAGTTAAGATGATATTTTTTATAAATATTGAGATGACAACATATTGGATTGATTTAGGTCAACTCGGGATGTCAATCCGCATGCTGGGTCATGAGACTATGCCAGGTTATAAAAAAAAAATCAAAACAAATTATGAAGTCTAATTCCCAATAAATCCAATGTTGAAGGATGAAATTTAAAAAAAAATATACCAAATAAAATTACTCGAATCAACTTGAGTTAACATGTCAAACACACACCCCAGATTATGAGACTGAGCCTAATAGAAAGTAAGTTGAAATAAATGTTGAAGTTGAATTTCAATAAACCTTAGTGTTGAAAGATAAAATTAAAAAAAAATAACTATAAAAATGATACAAAAAACAACTCAAATCAACTCGAGTTAATCAACTAAACTCGTGATCTAAGTCAGCTCAAGTTAATCCACCAAACTTGTAACTCAAGTCATGAGATGAGGATAACCTCATATACAACAAATTGAAACAAATGATAAAGTCTAATTCTCAATCAACTAAATATTTAAAGATAAAATTGAGAGAAAAAAACAAATTAGAAAATGAATATAAAAACTCGAGTCAACCAAGTGAACCTGTCTAACTTAGTCTAATTCTCAATCAACTAAATATTAAAAGATAAAATTAAAAAAAAAAATCAATTAGAAAATGATATAAAAACTCGAGGCAACTAAGTTAACTTGTCAAACTTATAATCTAAGTTATGAAATTAAAATAATTTTGTAAAAAGTAAATTAAAAATTTTATAAAATTTAATCCTTGGTAAACCTAGGATGAAATTGAAATATACAAAAAATATTGATTAAAATTTTTTTTTATTACAATGAATAGTTTTTTTGGTGGGGGAGGATATAGTAAAACCTCTTCTTTTTTAGTTTTTATTTTTTATTTTTGTTAATACAGGTAAAATATTTGATTAAGAACAAAATTGGTCTCTGTTTAAAAAATATACTGAATCTGGCATTATAACTTCGATTTCACTTGCTGCACTTTCTGTTTAAGTTGCAGGATGACTCTATTGCTCATCCCTAGAGGATGTTGAAAAACTACTTTGCTGTTGTGTCTTTCTATAAAACTATACTAAGGATAATTTGACTTCAAAAAGCGATTCACGTATCTAGGATTTTGTAGCTTTTTGTGTTTATCAAACGCTCTTATTCGAAGCGCGGGCAATTTTCTAAGTAGATATTTATTCCAAGAAATTCCCCGCAACAGTACATGGAGCAATGCTTTTTCATATTACGCAACCAGACTCTCCCTGGATTAACATGTTGCTTTGCTGATCAACAATTGCTACCATAGAGCATCAACAGCGTCATTGCAGATTTACGCTAGGCACCAGAATAACCCTTCCCGGGAACTCATCTCATCTAAGGCCACCACAATAATTACAGTCAGAAGTAGGCCCCAGAGAAATGCTATTGCTATTGGCAGGTTGAATGTGGAGCATTTCAACAAACCTAACAGAGACATTTATAGCTAAGACCCTGTGGAGCATTTCATATGATCTACCAAAGAAAAATTCCGACTACTTCACAAGAGGACCTCTTTTTAAGTTCAACATAAATCATTGTAAAGGTGAATGAGAAAATCTAAACAGCAGTTCTGAAACTGCGAAGCAACTTTAAGTAAAATCCAAGTACCAAATCTCCATTTGGAACAAAATAAAAACAGATCCAGTCCACCGAAGTAACAAGATTAAAGCCTTCTCCCTCTTCTACCACCCTTTCTACGAGTGCTATCCGTTGGAATTGGAGTCACATCCTCTAAAACATCAAACCAAGCAAAAAAAAATAACATAAATATTTTAGTATCCCATAGAAAATGTAACTAACTAAAAGTATCGTTCAAAACTAAAACTAAGTCAAGCACACATTCTCACCCTCAGCAACTTGTGCACTCTAGAGACTAGAAATCAACAAAATCCACAAGATAAATTAAGGAAATTGGAAGGAGAAAAAAGAAAAATCTTATAGCTAAGAAGCCTTCGTTTAAAGCAAACAGCTTATAAATGAAAATTTTAAACACTGGTATACGAGATATGCACAAGTGCCAAATTCTACCAGAGAAATTTATCATGGAATGGGGTCTGACAATAAGCACAACCTACAGATAAGCTGCAGGTGGATGGACCAATAAACCCAGGATTTGCGCCACAAGCAACCAAAGAGGAAAAAACTGATTGACACATAATTAGATTGCACACAGCAAAGCACAACACAGAAAAAAGGCTTACCTATGCGACCAATTCTCATTCCAGAACGAGCAAGGGCACGAAGGGCAGACTGTGCACCTGGACCAGGTGTCTTTGTCTTGTTCCCACCAGTAGCACGAAGCTTAATATGAAGGGCAGTAATGCCAAGTTCCTGCTTCATAACAAAGAAAAACTAGTTAAATAATAATTTCATAGTTAAGCTTATGGTGCTTAACAAATTAAAAAATTCTAATGCTCAATAAAATTGTTTGATTTTACAGTTAACAATGATACTTTAAAATTTGAAATATTGAATAGCTCAAAGAGAAATGGTGCAAAAGGATTGACACAAAACACCACTTAAATGATAAGGAAGGCCCTAAAATGAGATTATATATGTAGAATTAAAATGAAAACAAAGTAAAACGCTTCTTGGCTTTGTCTTAAGACTGGATGCACTCTGATTACTCAAGAAATGACCAGGGCCATCTAAACTTCTGGGTCACACATGTAATATATAGCAAGGCGCTACTAAACCAATGAGATGCTAGCCTCAAGTGCCTCTTGGCACTGATGGGGCAGTTACCTAGGCACTAGAAAGACACCTCACAGTTCAGGCACTGCAGGATTGTATTGTTTCACCTAAGCACTAGGAAAAGCACCAAGCTTGGCTTTGGCCACAGAAGGAACTTGTACCAGAAATGAAGGTAACCTCCCCTAGCCCCTAAAGAACACCAGATAAGAATAATGATTTTAAAATAATTGAGACCTTGCATCTCTGTGACACATCCTGGGCAGCAAGCATGGCAGCATATGGTGAAGACTCATCTCTGTCAGCTTTCACTTTCATTCCACCTGTTTTAGGAAAGAAAGGATTATTAACTTTGCAAGGCATATATAATTAGGGTTTACCAATCCTGTGCATGCAAATATTTCCCAAAACCTTAAGGGGAAAAAAAAGCCAAATATGTACAAGGCCACAATACATACAGAAGTCAATCTTGGGAGGAAAACAAAATAGTAGCAAACCAACTACATGCCCCACTGGCTAATAGAGCAATTTTAGCCACCCTACACTTGAACAAAAAACAGCAGCCCATATAGGTGGAATTCCTGAATAATTGTCATTAAAAAAAAAACGCATCACTCACCAGTTATGCGTACAAGGGTTTCTCTTCCAGAGAGATCAGTCACATGCTGCAGTCGAAACAATCACCGGAAGTAAATCACAAAAGTGAATATCAAGTAATGCTACTTGACAAAGTATCAAGAAATCTTTTGTACACTCACAATGAATGTATCGTTAAATGATGCAAAGATGTGAGCAACTCCAAAAGCATGCTCCCCTTCCCTCACAGTGGGTCCAAGGGTCACATTTTCTTCCTTTGGCTCTCTAGTCTTTCTCCTTGATGACTAAAGAAAAAAAAAACAATAACTTTAGTTAGAAATCTTCCAAATACTAAACAAAGTTTAAATGTTCAACTCTTAAAACCCATGCTGTTAATGACCCAACATTCTACATTCTATAAATTTTACAGAAATAACATCGTAATCTATTCAAAATGTCCCTCAACAAGATTCAAAGTTCACACTTCAAACTAATATGACAGTCAAAGCAGACAAAAAGGTTTTCATGATTTTGAGTACCTAAACGAGATAAAGCCTCTCAAACTAAGATAACTAAATACTCTTATATGTTAATAAATCGATACATGGATCAATGGTCTCTATAAGAACAGTACTGTATGAACAATATAAAAACGAAGCAAGGTATATGAAAGCGAGAGTGAGGAGAGAGAGGGGGGGGGCATCGGCTTACCATGGCTGCGAAGAAGCGAGATTGAGATTAGTTCTGAGGAGGCTGTGAAATGCGAGAAGAAAACCTTAGAAGAAGGAAATACCGAAGCTATGTAACGCGGCTGCGATTATATGAAGTAGTGGGTGGGTTAGGGTTCTGGCTATTTAAATTTTGGAGTTTGCGGGCATTTAATATTTTATTAATTAATTAATTATCATCTTAAAAATAAAAAATAAAAAGTTGAGGAGTTTGTTTCTAATCTATTTTAATCTATTTTGGTGTGATTTACAATAGTAATTTATAATAATTTTTTAATTTTATATTTTATATTTTTTAATTTTTAATTTTTTATATTTATTACTTTAAAATTGTGTTTATTTAGAATTGGGCTTCATGTTTTGTTTAAAGTGTATAGATTATAGAATCTCCAAGTGTTGAGAGAAAAAACTGTTGCTCAATTAATGTTTAGTTTGATAAAATTAAATAAAATTTTATTGATTTAAAACAATTGAAACTATAAAAACTAAATTTGAATAATAGATAAATATTGCTTTTTATTTAAAGAATTAGAGACTGAATTACAGGGGAAAGATTAGTCTTTTTTTTATAATGAAAAATCTTAATAATTATCGAAATGAATTTAAAGAAAAATGTAAAGTGTTGTGTTTTATGAAATATGCAGAAGTTTCTGGTAAATATTTAATGAAAAAAGGAAACAACCAAAGTGAAAATATAAAAATTCCATGTGTTGAAATTTATAGGAACAGAGGTTTTAAAATGTTTATAAAGGGCAAAATCTTATAGACAAGAATGAAAATTCTTGAGGAAAAGTAAATAATATACAAAGTTAAAGAATTTCCTTTTGTGAATAGGAGAGACAACAACAATAAAAGGAGCAGGACTTGTAACATGAGAAGCTTGGTTAATAGGGGTCAGGTAGGTGCATGAGACCTTTTAAATTTTGTACAACTTTATTAATAATTTTGAGATCCTTATATCATGTTGTAATCATGAAATTGAATTAGAATGGTTGAATTATGTTTCTGGAATGGGAGAATGAATTATGCCATTAGGGTGAGAATGATATTAAATGATCTATGCTTTCAGGGTGGGGAATGATATCAAATGAATTTACATTTGAGGCAGAAATGATGTCGAATGAATTATGTATTTGAGATGGAAAAATACCATGAATAGAAACATGTCTTTATAATAATGATTGTTATTTAAAATTTAAGATGGCTATAATTGCAACGGCCAAAAAGTGTCATAAAAGCACAAGTTGCATGTAATGAGAATAATTAATGAACATGGATGATGTAGAACATAAACCAAAATTATCAAAATGAATCGATGAGTACATGGTTGATATACAGTACATGTCATAAGTGTTGAGATAAAGTAATGATTGTCTGGTATACATAAAATACTAGTCTCAAATACTAAAATGGACCATTGAATATGGTCGATGTAAATTCCAAGCTAAGGTTATTGAAATATATCAATAAATACATAGTGACATAAGGCATAGAATACTGATCATTAAAATGAATAAGTAAACGTGGTTGATGTAAACCCCAAGATAAATAATGAATGAATATAGCAAATATAAAATATGAGCTTTGAGTACCAAAATAACTTGAGGAATCTAGTTGATGTAAGCAATCACTGTAAGGTAAAATTCATAGTTATATCATTGGCTTTATAAATTTCATAACTAAGTTAAGGCCGAGTTAAGGATATTGAATTGGGTAATTGAACACAATTATTTTAAAGGAAAAACCATGTTTGTGGAATTGAGTTAATGAATCCTGTATTTTAGATAAGGTCAAGTTAAAGATATTGAATTAGGTAATTGAACATCATCACTTTAAAGGAAATTTCATTTTTATGGAATTGAGATAATGAATCCTATATTTTATACAAGGTTGGGTTAAAGACATTGAATTGGGTAATTGAACACAATCATTTTAAAGGAAAAAACATGTTTATGGAATTGAGCTGATGAATCCTATATTTTAGATAAGATCGAGTTAAATATATTAAATTGGATAATTGAACATGATCATTTTAAAAGAAAAACCATGTTTATAGAATTAGATTAATGAATTCTATATTTTAGATAGGGTCGAGTTAAAGATACTAAATCTGGTAAACAAGTATAGCATCTTAAGGTATAAGCCCTGAATAGGGAATGGATTAATGAATCCATGAGTTGAATTAAAGTATGAGAAAAAGGAATTAGATGGATCAAGGAATCAATAATGAGTATGGTAAGATATTAACAAATTCTTAGTGGGATTAAAGCACGAGTTATGATTATTGAAATTGATTAATGAATGAAAAATTGATACAGATCTTAAGTTAGGAGTGTTGAAATAAATCAAGTAATATGGTTAATTAAGAGTATGAGCTGTGTTTTTTACTATAAAAAAATGAGAAAATATATATTATTGATTTAAAGTATGAGTTATAATTATTTGAAAAGAATTATGGAAAACATAGTTGACAAGATTTTAAGTTATCCAGGGCGGTGATAGTTTAAAATGTACACCAAAGAAAATGATAGTTTTGGATGATGAAGAAAAAGTAACAAATTAGAGATTTGACACATATTTAATATACTAGAAAAGGGGATTAATTATGTTATATTTATTGCTAGAGTTGTAATAAAAATATTAATAATATTGAAAAAGGATATGCTTATTCTATTTTCAATGTTTTCTTATGATACATGTATATTTCCTCTTTCACCATAACCTTGGTATTGAAATTTAGACTTCCGTGGTCATTCCCTTGTTGGAAAAACATTGTAAGCTTATCATAGTTATGTAAATAATCTCATCCTAGGTATTAAAAAAAACAAATTACCCTATTTTTCATTATTTTGACCGTTCAAAAATTTGAAATTGATAAAAATTTTAAGATGTTATAGTTGGTATCAGAGCTTATGGTTATAATTCAATAGACTAATTGAATTTGAAAAATATGTAACTAATGGATATTATGTACGGTATGGATCGGAGTTAGAACATAAATTAGCCCACCTTTAAATGGTAAACACTAAGAAAATTGTTTTAAGACATGCAAACCAGTAATAGAGGTTATGGAATACAAGTTTCTGATTATTTGATAGAATAGAAATGCTGCAAAGAAAACAGGCTGGAAATTGATTTTGTGATAAAGTATCGTTTTGCTTTTTACAACATCTAATCTTAGAAATAGGAAAATCAAAAGGCAGACTAATGCATATTTTTTATAGGCACGGAATTCACTCGAGGAATAAATGATTATCTTATAAACTTGTAAGCAAAATATGATTTGATTAGGATTTCACAATAAATCTAAAAAAAAAGGCAATGTGGACAATAAAGATCAAGCAATCTCAAATGTTATGATCACTAGTTATACATGGCTTGAACTTGTAGAAAAAGAAAAGTTTTGCTCTTTTAAATAAATTCTTAAAAAATAATGATGAGTAAAGAGGAAATAGAAGGTTTCAGTTGGGTTAAAATATTCTGGTTCAACCCTAGTCTAGTTAATGGCTATATGATCAATTGAGAATTAGGCAAAGGAAATAATACTTTTTATTGAACTTATTATAGTGAAAACCTGCTTATAGAATTGTTGATTTGAGTAATCCTTAGTGATATTACATAGAAATAACATAATTAAAAAACAAATTGAAGGAATTAAGGTCAACCATGGGGTATAGACTAGGGTGGTTGGTTTTAGTGTTGAAATTTAAAGAAATTCTGAAAATTGCATAGTAATTGTGTATTATATATTGACATGTGAGTTTAATTGAGTATGATTATAGTGATTTGGTTTGTTATATGCTTGGGTTATTATTGACAAGATTTTAGAAAAATAGAAAAATGTAAGATTATGCGTGTTTTGAATAGGATGGTGTAATTGTCACATCGATTAAATTCTTTGGGATTTTATGGTTAGAAGGGTATTACTAGTAGCGTAGTTGATGTAATTTAGGGCATGAATGCATAAGAGTTAAAGGTTTCAATTTTGAACATGACTAGGTGGTAATGGTGTGTTTGAGTTGGTTTGTGTGTGATATGATGATCTTATGATGCTTAGGTTGATTATATTATTCTTAAAGTAGTATATAATATGTAAATTGCTATGTAGAAGAGAGGTTGAATAAATTGTATATAATGTGTTTGATTAAATGTTTGGAAGAGATGAATAAGTTAGTGGTGTATGTGTTGATAAAATGATGCGATAAGGCTTGTATGAATAGATGAGTTAGAAACCAAGTAACTTTATGAAAGCTAATATGAAAATTCAATAAAATATGTTGGGATTGATTTGAAAGGTGGAGAATTGGTTTGCCTTGAATTTTAACTTATATGGTCGAAACATTAATATAAACTATATTATTTTATTTTGGGTTAAAAATTTAGGTCAATCAAAGACTAGAAAGGCCTAGCGAGAGTGTCTATGATTAGACAAAAAATACAAAAAATAACATATAGACTATGTAGTGGTGTTTTTGTAAATAAATAAGAATAGTCCCTTCCCTCTTTCTCTTGTGATGACCAACAGTTCCACCAGTACCAAGAGGGAGAGAGGACTCAAAATTTCCTTCACTCTTCCTCTTCTTTGCTTTCTTGACAAAAACATTGGTGAGAGATTAAGTTAGTGATATGAGAAGTTAAGTTTTATAGAGAGACTTACACCAACAATGACTAGAATAAAAAGAACAATGGAGGGTTAAAACTTAGAGAGAGAAACAAGTATTGTTGAAGGAGGAAGAAAATTTAAGGAAAAAAATTAAAAAGAAACTAACAAATTTAGCTAAAAAAAGGTAAGTTGATGTTACATTGTATTGTCTTGTTTTCTTTGTATTGTTGATGAGAAGATGAAAACCCTCAATTTACATGTCACGAACTCATGTAAAATTTTTTAGGAAATGATTGTTTTTATGAACTTTGGGTCTATTTGCATGATAATGGCTAGAGTAATAACAAATGGAAGGGAAATTTTGGATGGGAACAATGGGTTTTGGGCATGTGAGAAAGAAACTGAGGGAGATGAAAACTTATTTTAATATTGCAGTGATGGTGGTTAAAAGTTAATATGAAAGCCTAGGATACAGTACTAAGATAAAATTTTGTTAAAGGAAAATAGTTACATGTAAGGAAGTTAAGAAACTTGCTAAGCTTTATGGAAATTTATAGTTATTCAATGTGTATGTATAAGAAACTTGTAAAGGAACAAACCTTAAGCTAAATAATGTTTTGCATGTGTATGAAATGATAGATTATGGAATTATAAAGGAAGAGGATTTTACATATGAATGTGTAGGAAATCAAATAAATATTGTGGTTTGGTGGTGTGTGAAAATTAATGAGATAGAACAAATGAAACAAATAGAAGAATAGAACATGAAATATTTTCTTACCAAGGGTTGGATATAGATAAAAAGAAAAAAAATGATTAAATTGTGTATGAATTGACTAATTGGACTTGTATGTTTTCTTAGTGTTGAAATAATTATACTTGAAAATGGTAGCTAGGACAAATCATAAATGAGATAAAATGAACTTAAATACTTAGTTAACATATGTTGTTCTAAGTTTTGTAAGTTGATAAGAGAAATAAAAGAATATGTGGAGTTAAATGTATAATAGAGAATTTTAATGGTTATCGAAATGGATTTAAAGGAAATTGTAAAGTGTTGTATTTTATGAAACATGTATAATTTTATGCTAAAATAACCAAAGTGAAAGTATGAAATTTCATGTGTCAAAATTTATAGGAACAATGGAGATTTTAAAATGTTTATAAACGACAAAAATCTTATTGACCAACCTGACTAATAGCTTGCCAAGATAGGAACATAACTCGTCAAACAATGTGTAGGTGTTATCATTATTTAACTTCTTTATTGACTAATAAGAATATGTTGTATCATGTTTTTAACTAATGAAGATGGCTTATTTAGGTGGCAATTTTTCTTCTATAATCAAAAGACTTATACATGTTAACAAGTTTCATCCAACCAGTTATTTTTATGGTGTTACCTAACTTCTCAAAGAAAATGTGTTTGAGTTTTATAGGTAAGTTGAGTTTTATAGGTAAGAAAACTTGGAAAGTTTAGAATATTTTCATACACTAATGATTATTAGACCAATTCCTTTTTAAAAGTTTTACAAACATGAAAGAGATTTATTTTTAATTTTTTATAGTCAATAGTCTCAATATTGACCTAAGATTTATAATAATAATATGATACATACATACATACACATAGAGAGAAAGAAAGAGTATGTGTATGAGTTCTATAAGTGAGAAATTTAGAGATGTAAAAAAAAAATAAGAGAGGGGAGAGTGGCTCCATCTATCTTATATTTTAGGATTTGTGTCCACTCAATTCTTAAATATTAATTGCATCCAATTTATTCCTTAAAAGTTTTGGTATTTCTCATTGATTTTTTTTTTCCATCCAAACTAACAACATTATATCATGTGAGTTAAATTTTATATATTCAAAATACCTTTAATCTTAAACTTGTTAAAATAAGTTAATGTAATTATTTTTTTTATCAAAATTCATCATGCGCGATATTTATATAAAAAAGTAATTATTACAACTTCATTGTTAATTTCATAATAAAAGTTTTAGTACTTTTAACAAGGTTTATTTTTTTGATTAATAAAAAAAATAACCAGTTAAACTTTAATTCTTAATTTTAATACACTATTTAATAAAACACTTGAGTGAAAGCATAGATTCTGAATGTAACAATCTTTGATATGATTTAAAACAAGTTTAAAATAAGAAGTATTTTGTTTTATAAAAAGTTAACTTCATCACATGCAAGTCATATGTCATGATTTGGTTAGTTTTGATGAGAGAAATCTAACAAAAAGATAGATTGAAAATATAAAACCTTTTGAGGATAAATTGAATGCAATTTAAAGTTTAGGAATATATTGCTAACAACCCTTTAAATATAAGAGCATATTGAGCCATTTTTTAAAAAAATACATACAAAAACTTAGTTTAACTTGCCCTTATATTTTAGAATGATAAATCCCTAAAAGTTTAATTTCTAATATATCTTGATATTTCATGTCATTCTCTAATTTATCCTTCTTTTACAATGATAAAAATATCCTTTATTTAAGAAACTTAAACTTCTCTTAATTTACTTTTTTAAAAAATAATTTTGATGTGGTGTTAAAACTCATTTTTTTCTTATGATTATTTGTTGTAATAGATTAGATTGGGTTAGGTTAAATTGGATTTTAGTTTCTTATGTAAGAGTCCAAAAACTTATCCGACTTTTATTTTGGTTTACACATTACTTTTACATGTTTTTTTAACATATTTAGTATCGAAACCAAAAATAATAACTTTTACATGCATTTTAATTGATTAAATATAAAATAATAAAAGTAAAAAAGTAAAATTAAATTATAAATAAAAGACATGCCAACCGAACCAATGCACTTTTTAGAGCAATGTTTGAGTGTAGTAATGGTTATTTTTTAAAGCGTTTTTTTACTCGGAAAAGTATTAAAATAATATTTATTTTTTATTTTTTAAAATTTATTTTTGACATCTGCACATTAAAATAAATTAAAAATACTAAAAAGTTAATTTAATTTTTTTAAAAAAATTTAACAACAAATAAAAAAAGCAGGCTAAAATCAAACATTTCAGGCTCCATTTGTTTGTAGGAAAGTTGTTTCCTTTTGGAAAGTGATTTCTAGAAAGTGAATTATTTTCCGATGTTTAGTAGTGTTATGAAAAATGAACTGAAAAACACTTTCCAGCGTTTGGTTATATTATGGAAAATGAACTGAAAAATAATTTATTAATGAATTAATTTTTTTTCAAGTTTATATAATATATATATATATAAAGTATTTAATATAATATTTAATCACTTACAATACAAGAATGAAATCTAAAATGTATAATGATGAATTTTTTTTATTATATCCTATATTCATATATAGCTTATTTTATAAAATATAACTGTATATGTCATATCATATTATAGAGAAATAACATTGTGAAATATTTCTTATAAGTAAAACCTATTAATATATATTTTTATTAAATTTTAAAAGCTTAAAATAAGTTTTTTTTTCATATGAAGAAAGCCAAATTAGTTTATGGTAAGAGTTAGATATTTAAGTTTTTTTTGTATGAAGATTTTTTTAAAAGATAGATAAATACAAAAATATTTTGATGGGTTTTTTGGATAAAGATTTTTTTTTTTACGGGAATAGGCAATTATCCCTTTAATATCCCTTTAATATATATCAAATAAGCATCAAGAAATAAATATAAATATCTAACATCAAATATAGTCATGCATAAATATTAAGTTTTGATGTCATATACATACATATTAGTTCAAATTAACAAACATAAACATGCTAGACCGAATTAAACAAGTAAACATACTTGTCAAATAACAAATATATAGTTTCTTATCATAGTCAAATCATCTTAGCAAGCAGGCCTGTAGTAGTGTTGGTTCACAAAATTTTGAACCCAAATTTTCCTCAAATTAGCATTTTCTGCCATCAATGCTTTTGCCAACATTTCATTTTGGACCAAGTGATCAAATGCATTCCCAAGAGTGATCTCATCAAAGCCTTTAATTTTCATCACTTCTGTATACAGCGCATTAACATCAAGTTAATTTTTGCTGAGGCTTTGAATTGCAAATGCTACATCTCCAATCTGTTTAGATAACTTTTCAACACCATCATTTTCATACATGCGATTTCTCTTTCTATGTTGCATCTTTTGTGTACTACAGGAAGATGTCTCTTTTCCCTTAGAAGTTTCTTCATATTCCCTTTCATTTTCCCCTTCATTTTCAATTGAAATTGATTGCTCTTCAGTGTTCTCTTCCAAGTTGACATCAGCATATGATTTGGCATAATTACCGGTTGCCATGTCTTTTCCAATAACAATTGTCATTGTCTCGTACATATCACGTTTTTTGTTGAGATACTTGTCATGATTGGGATGTGCATGTTCATAAAGTTTAGAATATGTAATTTTTTAGTTCATTGTATAACATTTTAGAAACAAAAGTAAATATAAAAATTATAAAGAGTATAATATTTATCATACATTTACTTCTTCATCATATACATCTTTCGAAACTGTAATCATCTTTAAACAATCATCCCAGCCAAAGCCACTTTTATTTTTAAGTTTGGTTATTATTCCCCATTTTTTTTCACAATCTTGAGATGATTGTCCACATGCTTAGGCTCGCATTGCACGTTGAACTTTTGACTGATTTATGTAGTCACCTTAACAAAAGATTCTGCTTTAAAGGTGGAAGAAAGTTTGCTTCCTTTAAGTGCCTCCTCAACTAATATCTCAAGTAACATGTGAGACATAGGCTTAGACCATGTGAAGTGCTTGCCCTTTCATTTTTCATTCTGCGTGGAACTCATTTCTACAAAAAAGAAATTACAAATTTATACAAAATAAAATCATATAATATTTAGATTTAATAAATTTCATATAAAAACAAAATAAAATTTATACAAAATAAAATTTAATATTTAAAATCATACAATTAGTATTTAAAAGAGAATCATAAATACATAAGAAATTATAATAAAGTCAACATCTACTCCAAATACATAACAAAAATAATACAAACTCGAGTAAGACATAATAAAAACAAACACATATAATTAACACTCAATTACTAGTTTCTTTAAGTTTTATAATCATTCCACATGGTTGATGCAATCATTTTTCTTTTTATTATCCACTCCCTATTCTCTTCCTTTTCCTCCCGTTGACTTAAATTGATTGTTCGTCTAATTGGTTCACTTTCCGAACATATTTCTTCCATAAGAAAGTCAAAAGGATCAACCCTTATTATGTGATTATGAATAATACAACATGCAAGCACAACATCTACTTGTGTTTCATAAGACCAAAAAGATTTTTCATCAATTGATCTAAAATGACTCTTCAAAATACCAAACCCTCGCTCAATAGCGGTTCTCACTGAAGAGTGTCGAAGATTAAATAGCTCTTTTTCATTTTGTGGTGAACGTTATGTAAACTCATTCAAGTGATATCGAACTCCACGAAAAGGAGAAATGATTCCTTTTCAAATACCGTAACCACCATTACCAAGATAATATTTCCCTATAAATTAAAAAAAAAACCTATTACTATCTTTATCTAATAAGACATTTTATATGTTTATTGCATATAATACATACTTTATTATATACCTTCTGGAATTTTTAGACCACTAGGTCTTGATAATGCATTACCTAAAATCCGTGAATCATGTGCACTTTCTTCCTAGCCAACTAAAACATATATAAACTTCAAATCAAAAGTTAAAGCTGCTAAAACATTTTGTGTTGTTCCTTCTTTTCGACCTCGAAACTTTCCTTGAATCTTAACAGGAACATTTGCAGGAACATGGGTACCATCAATTGCTCCCACACAATCCTATATAAACATGAAAAAATAATTTATAAACTTTTCTTCTAAATGTAATTAATTAATGTATAAAAATATTGGTGTTGTTCTCATACCTTAAAATAAGGATAGAATCTTTGATTATTCATTATCTCAGCTGGAACTGTATTATCTGGATCTTTAATAAGGTGTTTGCATAACTTAAGAACTGCTTTTAAAACAATTCTAAAGTAACGATGGATAGTTTCAACAGACCTATAGTATATACCACTAATAGAATGAAATCTTTGGTTTTGGCCTACAATTTGTAAGAACACAATTACTTCCTAATAGACACATTTTGAGTTGATCGTAATATGTCACGACTTGTGAGAGCATCACACAATCTATATAAGACATCAGGTTTCATACGAATTTGTTCAACGCAATGTCTATCACCTTGATTCAAAATGCTGTCAATATAGAATTCTCGTTGAGCAATTGTATTTATACGTGGTTCTCTTGGTATATAAATTCTATATCTTTCTTGTTCAATAATAACTACCCCTGTAGCTATCACAGTTACAACTGCTCCCATACATGCTGCATGAATTATCTTACTATCCATAACATGAAAGTGAAGTTTTCTTATAACAAAACCTAAAAATTTAAGAAAAAAAAATTTAAAAAAAGCATACAAAATACTTCCATAATCAATACAATAAATTATGCTGAAAGAAACTGACAATGTATAATAGTTATGGCAATGATATCTGATTTCCTAAAACAAACAAGGTCTTAAAATATATTATTTAAGACCATAAAATTCAATTTCTCGATGATAAAACCGTTTTGAAAATTATACAATTCATAAGTTCACAACGATCAATAGACATTACGCAATGAAATTCATATAATTACCGAAATAGTCCCACAAATTTATCCATATGTAACAAATATAATCAAACACTAATCATAAATTAATCAAAGCAAAATAAAACATAAATTTATGTTTATTAGGTTCTGTTATAATTCCCCTTATTAAACTTATAATTCCATAAATTTCCTCTCGATCGATTCCCCTCTCCCATTCCCTTGTTCTCTATCCCTCTTAGTTTCTCTCATTCCCCCATTCCCCTGTTCCCTCTCGGTTTCTCTCATTCCCCCATTCCCCTGTTCCCTCTCCCTCTCGGTTTCTCTCATGTCCCTGTTCCTTGTTGGTTTCCCTATGTTCCCTTTCTGTTTCTCTCACCATTTGTGCACAAAGAAGCAAAGATTCAAGACAAAGAAGCAGGAAAAAGATAAAAGATTCAAGGGGCAACAAGGCTCCTCATTCCCGGTTCTCCTCCCTCTTTCCCCCGGCTACTTGTTCTGATAACGCTGGGACTTGAAAAAAAAAAGCGAGGGTTGATTTTCAACACTTCCACCTGGGATATGGTGGTTGGATCCGGGGATGGGGTAACAGGGAGGGGCTGCTTTTTGCTGGGGAAGTTTAAAGATTTTGCTTTGATTAATTCATAGTAATCTTGCCCCCCTTTTTTGCCTCTCTCTATGCACTTGATTTGGTTTGAAGAAAACTGTCGAATGTGAGTGATGAAGAAGAAAACTGTCATGGAAAAATTATGTTTTTTGTGGCTTGCTTGATGAATTTGGTTTGTTTTAACTAGCCGAATGTGATGAGGTCAGATGAAGAAGAAAACTATGTTATGGAAATGTTACGGAAAAAATATGACAGGTAGCAGATTTGTCAAGAATATCAAAGGATTTATGCCATAATTTTTACAGATCTAAACGAAGAAGATAAAAACATAAAGGAAATAATAGAGGGAAAAAATACCTGAAATTAATTGTTCAAGAGAAATGCTTTAATTGTCTAGAGAAATGCTTCAATTGTTCCTGCTTCCAATCATTTTTGAAAAGAGAGAGAGAGACCGTGATTTGTGAAAATGGGTGTAATGAAAAAAAGGAAAGTGTTTTCCTTTCCTTACCAGAAGGAAAACACTTTCCTTTGACAAAGTGACTTTTTTATGTTGACCGGAATTAAGTTTCTTTTGACTACTTTTCCATATTGTTACCAAACATGGGAAAATAAGAAAAATAAATTCTAGGAATTCATTTTCCTTGAAACAAACAAGGCATTGATCTGGTGTGGAATGTGCTTGGTAGGGGTGAGCAAAAAAACCAAGAAATCGAGAAAAAAAAACCAAAAAAACAGAACCAAAAAAAAAACTGATTAAACCAATTATTTTTTTGTAAAACTTTTCGGTTCAGTTTCGGTTTACAAAACCGGAAACCGGCAAAACCCCTACCAAACCGATTTGGTTTAAGGGGTACTATAAATACGAAAAAAAAACACTTTCTAATTTCTAAAACCTAATTAACCCTAGATACTCTCCAGCGACTCCTTGCAGCCGCTCGCTCAATCCTCACGGTCGCACCTCACAAGCTCACACTTTCACTCACTCTGTAACAAAATCAAGTTAATCGATCTTCAATTCTTCATCCATATCCCTCTCTGGCTCTCCCATACCATCTTCATCTTCAAAACAAACAACCTAGCCAGTCAGCCACATCCCTCTCCCACATGGCCACGAGTCGCATGACACACACCACACCGGCACACCGAACCTCCAGAGTCCAAATCTAGCAAACTAGTCCCTCCCTCTTTCACACCCGAACTTGAATCGTGTCCCAACTCACACCAGGTATGATTTCTTTTTCCTGTCAATCTCTGTTTTTATTTTTTTTTAACATATGCTTTGTAATTCTATGTATTTATTGCTATATCCTTGCAAAAAAATCAAAGTTTGAGCATTCTGTGTATTTTTGGTTGATTTTTATAACTATGCCATTTTTCCTATTATTTTTTCAAATTGTGCTACCTTGTCATTTTTTCTTGCCGTGTGATGAAAAAAAACTCTTGGTTTGAAGGGAAAACATGATCAACCTGCAGGCTAGTTTAAGATCATAAAGTCTGTTTTGTTGCTGCCTCAAGTTGCCTTTTTTTACACCCGAACTTGAATCGTGTCCCAACTCACATTAGGTATGATTTTTTTCTGTCAATCTCTGTTTTTATTTTTTTCCTTTTTATTTAGTTTCTTGGTTCTTTTAGTTTGTTTTTTGTATTTTGTTCCCCTGTTTTCGTGTCTCAATTTTCTGGATAATTTTCCTTATAATATGTTATTTAGTTTCGGGTCCTAATTTTCGTGTCCCAATTTTCTGGATAATATGTTATAGAAATAACGAAGCTATTTCTTTATTTATAATTTAGATAATGTTTCATTATGTAGACTGTATTTAAGAACTGCTTTTTTAGTTACTGTATTTGTATTGTTGTTGCCTTTACTGTATTTAGTGTGCAGGAACTTGTCAGCTAAATTTTATATTGGTTGTATTCATGGAACTTATATTGTTATTGGCTTGCATTATTATTGGGTGAGAACTTTAGGTGAGAATAATAAAGTTTGAAAGTTTGCAATTGTAATAACTAATGATCAATATAGTTTACATATGTTTGTATTTTTATATAAATTATTGTTTCATGGATGATTACAATGTCGCTTCCAAAGTTTTTATTTCTTATTCATAAGTTAAACATTTAGAGGTCTAGTATGATATTCTATTTTTTGAGCAAGAAAGTTTGCCTTTATTTAATGAATTATAATGGATAACTATGTTAACTATGTTGGGTTGTTTGTTGCTGCAGTGTATTACTTTGTTTTATGTGTATTTATTATTATTTTTTCTTCAAAATTAGGGTGTATTAGTATCTGGGAGTTACATAAAGTTTTTCTTTTGTTGCTGTTTCCCGATTGTTTGTTGATTTCTCATCTTATATCTCTTCATAGCATTGAAACTGCTATTGTATTTTTCTGCCATCTTTGTTATTTTTTAAGGTAGATGTTATTTTCTTTATGCTGTTGTTTACAGTTCAAGTTCTGAAAGAGCATTGTGTGATTTCCTCTTTCGTTTTGATGTTGGTTGGAAGGAAAAGATATAGATGTTGTGAAATTGGTTATCTTTGGCAGCATGTTTCATTGTGCACAGACATTGTTAGGATTGTCTTCAAAACTGGTTTCTATGACTAAGAATTTATTGCTTTTATAATATAGGATGTAAATTTGTTCTTATTACATCTAAAAATAGACTGTTAATCAGAATTTCAAGGACAACTTGATGTTGTGAAATGTGTATTTGAGACTTAGGCTTGGTAGATGGCAGTTAACTTAGGATTGACAGTGAACTTAAGATTGGTTGGTAGTGAACTTAGGAGTAGCAGATGTTTTGGCTGATATTACTTTCCATTTTGTTTTTTGTTTTTGCCTGACATTTAAGTTTCTATTAGTTTGATAGTTTCTTTGAATTTTAGTACATTTAAGTCTATTATAAATTATGGGTTTTTAACATGTTTTCATTATGTAATAACAAATGGAAACTACTCAAATTCAAAATGCTTCATCCACGGGCACTACACCAACATCAACCACTTCTCCAACTTCAAAAACTAACACAGAATCAACCAATGCAGGATCCACACAGATACAAAAGGTAAACAACCTCAAGTCCTTGCATTTAGGAAAAGAAATGTTGAAGATAGAAAAAAGTCATAAATTTGGGATTATTTTACAAAACTTGATGTTGATCCTAAAGTTCTTAGAGCTGAATGTAATTATTGTGGAAAACATTATGCATGTCATACTATTGTTAATGACACAAGTAATATGTGGAGTCATTTAAAAGTGTGCAAGAAGTTTTCTTTTTGTGGTTGATAAGAAACAAAAGGTTTTGGTATTAGAACCTAAGATAGAGAAGGGTGAATTGGGAGAACAAAATGTGGGAAATCTTAAGGCAATAGGTTATAATTATGATGAATATAGACAAGCACTAGCAAAGATGGTTATAATTGATGAGTTGCATTTTAATTTTGTGGAGGGTCGGCGATTTAAATTGTGTTGCTAAGACTATGCAACCTAGATTTGACATTCCTTCTCATTTTACAATTATGAGAGATTGTTTGAAACTTTATGTTGAAGAGAAGGATAGATTGAGGATAGCTTTTAGGGGTCAACGATTGTGCTTAACAATAGATACATGGACATCAATCCAAAATATTAACTATATGTGTTTAGCAACTCATTGGATTGATAATGACTGGAATTTGCATAAAAGAATTCTTAATTTTTATCAAGTTTCCAATCATATGGGTGAGACAATTGGCCAAGTTATTGAGAATTGTTTGTTGGAGGGGGGATTGATAAACTGTTGACTATTACATTAGAAAATGCAAGCTCTAATAATGTGACCATTTCATATTTAAAGAATGTGATGAAAGATTGACCAACTAATATATTGTCAAATGAGCACTTGCATGTTAGATGTTGTGCACACATTGTAAACCTCATTATGTGTGATGGCTTGAAAGAGATTAATGTTTCAATTGTTAAGATTCGAAATGCAATAAGGTTTGTGAGATCTTCACCATCGAGGCATCTTGCATTTAAGAAGTGTGTTGAAAAGTTGTATATAGAGTGTAAGAAATCATTGTGTTTAGATGTTGCAACTCGATGGAATTCAACTTATCTTATGCTATAAGCTGCTGAAAAGTTTGAAAAGGTGTTTGTGAGGTTAGGTGAAAAAGAACCTAGGTATATGAGTTACTTTTTGGAGGTTGATTCAAAGAGGAATAAAAAAACATAGGGCCACCTGGTTTGGAGGATTGGGAAAATGCAAGAACTTTGGTTAAGTTCTTAACGATCTTTTATATGGTTACATTGAGATTTTTTGGCTCATTGCATGTCACATCAAATGCTTTCTTCAATGAATTGATTTACATGCATACAAACTTGTTGCAATTGTCTAAAAATAAAGATAGTATTTTAAGTGGAATGACGATGAATATGATGTTAAAGTTTGAGAAGTATTGTGGTTGTGAAGTAAATCAGAATTTTTTGTTATATGTGTCTAATGTGTTAGATCCACGTTTGAAGTTGAAATATGTGAAATTTTGTTTTGGCGATTTGTATGATTATGACAAAGCACAATTACTAACAAATAAGGTGAAAGATACTTTGGTGAGCTTGTATGAGTTTTATTTGAAAATTGATGAAGTGGTGGATAATAATAGGCATAAACAGGATGTTAATACTATTGATGATGTGGAGGTAGATGTTAACACTTTGGCTCGATTCAAAATACATTTGTAGGAGGTAGATAATGTGGAAAATAAAAATGAGGTTGAGAGGTATTTGATTGATGGTTGTGAGGATCCTAATAATGATAAGTTAGATATTTTGGGTTGATGGAAAAGTAATGCTTTGAAATATAAGACACTTTCAAAGGTTGCACAACATGTTCTAGCTATTTCTATATCCACAGTGGCTTTTGAATCAGCATTTAGCACAGGTAGTAGTGTACTTGATCAATTTCAAAGTTCTCTATCTCCAGCAACTGTTCCAGCACTCATTTGTTGTCAAAATTGGTTGCATCATGGATCAATTCCAACTGATATTTAAAGCTTGATAAATGATCTTGAAACCTACGAAAACCTTGAGTCAGGTAATTTTTTTTTAGAAACTTGCACTTTTTATTTTGTAATTTATTAATTAAATTGTTTGCAATCATCTGACATGTCTAATTTTTTATTTTATAAAATTTGGTGGACAGTTACATATAGTATCAGATGATAATTAGTTCAGAAGTTACTTTGATGGTAAAATATTACTTTTTATTTTTACATATTCTAATTTATTTTATCATGTTATAATTTTAGATCTTGATTTACAGGTTTTGATGTCAATGGTATTACGGAATCAAAGTGCAATGTTCTTTGTCATCTTGATGTGCTTTTTGATTGGGATGATGTGCATAATAAAGATTTATCTTTTTTGCATGAAGTGTTTTATTTTTTATGGCAATGCTATTTGATGTTTCTTTTTAAGCCCTTTTGGAGGCAATGCTTTGTAATTTTAATTTTAATTTGGTGTGTGTTATTTAAACTTTGATGCAGGAGAGGAGTCTAAAACACAAATATCAACACAAATATCAGAAAAACTTGAAACATATTAAACACAATATTAGCACTAATAATTTAATATAAATGAATATTTAGTGACAAAAAATATTAAATATATAATAGAATTTTGTAAAAAAATTAGATAATATTTACATTAATTACAAGTCCATTAGAAAGCCCAAAAAGCCTAAAAAAGCCCAAAAAAGCCCAATAAAACAATAATATAGGTTTTACGGTTTTTCGGTAAAAAAACCGAATCGAAACCGGTCGGTTTTAACTGGTTCTAGTTTGAATTTTTCAGTTTTTTAAAATTTAATTTTGGTTAGTTATTTAGATAAAAATCAAACCGATCCGAACCGAATTTGCTCACCCTAATGCTTGCTCCACAGCCTGATTCTCGGGCCAGGACATGGGCCGTATAAACTTCGAGGGGGAAAATAAAAGAGAAGAGGCAGCAGGAGCGGGAGCGGAAGAAAGAGAGGAGAGCAAACCAAAAGAAAAGAGAAGAAAAGAATGGGATCGTCAGCGGCCATTAGAGAATTGCAGCGAGATCTTGAAAGCAAAGCGAATGATCTTAGCAAACTCCAAAAAGGCAATAAAATAAAATAAAATAAAATCCCTACGTCACCAATCTTGCTGTATTGATTCCAAAACCCTAGCTAACTTTGTTTATTACAGATATTGCGAAGAATCATCAAGTCAGGAAAAAGTACACTATCCAGCTTGGAGAGAACGAGCTTGTCCTCAAGGTAGGTCTATATATATAATTTTTTTTGGGGGAGGGGGTTTATCTGATTTGGGTTTTTATTCATGTATAGGAGTTGGACTTGTTGAATGAAGGTGCAAATGTTTACAAATTGATTGGTCCCGTACTTGTGAAGCAAGACTTGGCTGAGGCTAATGCTAATGTGAGCAAAAGAATCGAATACATCTCTGCTGAATTGTATGTTTTTTATCCCTTCTATATTCTTCGTTTTTTCGTGGGCTGTTCTTTCTTATTTACTAATAATTTAATTTTGTTAATCACATCTGGATCGAGATTTGTGCCTATTGTGTTTTGTTTATTCTGTAACGAGTGCTCAATTACCATCAGTAAATGTGGTCGCTAGCCTGTACCGACATAACTCTTTGAGTTGTCATATGTTGGACCTATCCAGTGTTCTTTTCCTGTCATTTCTTGAATACGGAAATACCTATTCAACGGACAATGTCTATTTGCTGCTGTTTACATTTTATGAGCTTTGCTTAGGCCTCTTGTAGAAGGGAGATTTGCGGAAACTAACAACAACAAGAAATAAAGTATAAAGATTTCTAACTTGCTGAAGATTTTGTTTTAAACCCCTTATCTTTTGTATTGTTTTTGCTTGTACAATGGTTTAAACTGAATATTGGAAACAAATCTAATAAGGAACTTTTCACAATATAGGAAGCGACTTGAAGGAACTCTTCAAGATTTGGAAGAGAAGCAAAACAGCAAGAAAGATGCGGTTTGTGGCTTTTCTTTCTTTTGCTTAATCCAGTTTATTATTGAAGTGCCTTGTCATGTGCCTCTCAATATGGCACTTGCCGTTCATGCTCTCTTTGATATTTGTCACTGGTTATATAGTTAAAGTTCACATGTGGCAGCCAAATTTTTGAAATCTGATACCGGTTTATTTGTTAAAGTTAAAAACACGAGTCTCCTATTATTCTTGGTTATGAGCATTTCAGTGACTTGTTTTGGCTGCCTTGCTTTTCTACTCTCTCTCTCTCTCTCTCTCTCTCTCTCTCTCTCTGTTCATCAACATTTTCTGCCCATTATGACTACATTTTTCCACTTCATGTCTTGATATCTCCTCTGACCAATCTCTTTCTCTCTCAGCAGTTAATGCACTTTCCAAGTTTGCAAAGCTTCTGCATCTAGTTTAGTCTCAGGCCAAAACTTTTACTTTAAAAGCTTTGGTTAATTCAGTGGTTCAATCTCTGTGTTGTTGATTGCCTGCTTCAATTTGTTCTTTGGTTGCTCTTCCAGGATGACCTTTTCTGTCTTGTAATGGTTAATTTTCTTGCTGTCTGCATCAAATTATCCAGCTTGGTGTGCGGCTTATTAGGTGTTTATTTGTGTTCTGTGCTGTCTCCAACTGGTTCTCATAGAATTCTCTGCAGTTTATTTTAGATGCCTCCTTGCTGGTTTCTTGAACCTCTCCCTTTCTAGTCATAATTTTATCTAGAGGTGTTGTTTTTTGTGATTTAGGCCCGCTGCGCTTGTCATTCTCATCTTGTTGTGTTCTGATTTTCTAGCTAGAGCTTTTGGATTTCTCCTGACAGCTAATATCTAGCTGTCAGGAGGATTGATTTACGCTGCTGTTTGTGCTATTTGTATTTAGATTTGATCATCATTTTAGTGTCATGTTTATTGCCTTCTTTGTGGAGTTGTAATAAGCTTGTAGTTCTTGGTGCCTTGACAGCAATTTTCTTATGTCAACTTGCATTTTTCTTTGATCGCTGATAAAAAAGGCCTTTGCTATTATTGTTTCTTTTCTGGTTGATGGTTCTTGGGAGCTGACTTTGGGGGGTTTGTGTGGACTTTCTTATGACATGGTGCTGCTATGCTTGTAACCTTTAAAGTTTTGGGTCCTCTGTTTCTGGGCTCTTATTTTGCTCTTAATTATGTCTTTTCTCCAAGCTTGCTCACCTAGAGCTTGCTTGGTGTTTTTATTATATGATCTGTCTTTTAGAAAAAAATGTTCATGTTATTCTTTTTTCATGTCCATTCATTTTCACTGTCATCATCAACAACCACCTTCACAAATATTTGACGCATTGAAACCAATGGTCCAGTTTCATCTCAGCATGCCTATCATCTCGCAGTTACTTTTTCAGTAATTGTACGAGGGGTGATGCCTGCATTTTGTTATTTGTTGTCCTGATTGTGGCTTGGGGGAATGTTGTTAAGTGGTGGTAAACACCAGTTGGTTAGGGTATATTAGCTTGCATGCATTTTCTTTAAAGAATTTAAATAATCAAATAGGATGTAGATTCATGGTTCAAGAGGATAGAGAAGTGGAGAGTGAAAGATAGAATCTCAGTCCTGGTTTATAAACTTCCTTTGTGCTGTCATGTAGACTTCACCATTGTATATTGCACCATGACTTTTGGTTTCAAAATTAGAGCGTTATCCATTGCAGATCATATATATCAATGACCATTTACGTTTTTGATGATTTTGATGTCTTGCAGATCTTCAAGTTACAACAGAGGATCCAATCATTCCAGGCTGGCAAAGCCAAGGCATAGATATGCCATCTTAGGTGTGTTCACTTTGTCGGTTGTGACATATTTTTAGAGGATTTAATGTGTATACTTTCGTGCTAGAGGTCTTTCACAACCTTTCCCTGCTCTCTCTAATCACTATGATATTTTTTAAGTTTGTGTGCCAGAAATATTGTTTTCTTTATAAAACTACTTTGATCATTTCTTGAAAGCTACAACACCTTTGGTTGTGTTTCGTTTTTAGATTGAAGGGGGTCAAATTTTAACCCCCTTTAATCTTGTTTGCTAATTCTTTAGGAAAGGGAATAGTCAAAGAGGGTCAACATGGTATGGGGTAAAAAAATTGGAAGGAATTGTTAGGAGGTAAGATTCAAGGATGGAGTGTTAAAGAATGTTTGATAGGAGTTTGTAAAAATTATGGGTATTACTGGATTCCATTATATATAAAATTAAAAAATTTACTAATATAAATTTGTGGTCCTAAAGGTAACAAGTAGTGTTAAATAAAAAACAAAATGACAGTTCAAAAATTTTAACCCTTGAAAATGGTCGAAAAGTAGTTAAGTTTGTACATCTTGTTTTTCAAATTCAACTACAACTTTCATTTTTCATCTTTCTTACATGCCCCTCAACAAATAAATCCCATCATTATGCATTTTTTATTTTTTTCTAATTTCAGTATTAATTTAAAAATTATTGGATCCCACAATTGCAAGTAATTTTATACACCTTCCAACCATTCTATTTTTCTAAAAAGTGGAATAATGAACCTGAATTCCATCTCTATTTAAATCTGGGCCTGTGCTGGAAATTCCGGCCTAAAGATCGATTGGTGGCTGGTGGTACATAAATATTCAAATATAAACTGCTGGAGTCTCTCCTCTGTTTTTGCCTTTCTTCTTCTTCTTCTTCTTCTTTACCAAGCTAGGTTATGCTTGCTCATCACACATTTCTATGCATTTTATTCAGTCACCAAGCACCACACTTTTCTATGTAGAGTTTTCGGCACTGCAATAACCTCCAAGCATTTTTCAGTTATCGGGATTGAGCAACACATTCTAGACATCACATTTTCTATGGAAAGTATTACCACATTTCTACACTAATGATTGTGCAATCACCATCTTCTTCACCAAGCATAACAAGCACCATAATCTTCACAAATGGTATGACTCAATTCTCCACACACTAAGGTACTTTAAACATTACTCTTTAGAGATAAACAGATGTGATCAAGGTTTAAAAATATTTGGTCACAAGGTAAAAGCTAAGTTATTTTCAACCATTTAAAGGCAATTAACCCAACAGTTCTAAAAATAATCATCAAGCACTTAATAATTCCAAGAACCACAAATAATCATAAAATAAGTCATACAAGTTCATAGGCATAGATGCACAACATCTAGATAAGCACTCCCTATAATTTCATTAAATTTTTTATTATACATTATTTTATTCTCATATATTTATTCACTTAAGCATTAGAGTGTTCTTTTCTCTTATAAAAAACTTGTTCCCTTCTCTTATAAAGAACTTGTTTTGTGGAAACCATTCAGGAAAGAGACAATCTTATGTTCAAGACTAGTTTGGTGCCAAGGATGCAACCATGGAAAATCCAATTTATGTCTGAAGTTTTTCATGATCAATTTATGTCTGAAGTTTTTCATGATTTCATTAATAATGCTATATATGAGAATTGAACAAAAAGCTAGTTCATTCTCATTTCACCTATCATTATTTTTTTTCCATGACTAACATAACTTCAAGACATGAAAGAATAACTAATCTCCTTATTATAGGAACTTATACACCTTTTGATATCCACTAACTCTCTTATCACTTGCAAGTAATCAATAATGTTATTTTAGTTATATAAGAATAGATTAGCACTTTTCCATTCCATCAACAAAAAAAATATAACGCACAACTCCTTTACATGCATTAAGTGCACAAAAACAACTCTAGTTTTCTAAAGGAACATGACAAAACGACGATACTCCACTATGAAAAGCACTTCTCAATAAGACCTAGCCACTAGTGTGACTATTGCCATTAATCTTCTTCTGAATCTTGCTTGCATGCTTCTTGTTGAAAAAGACTCCGACACAAGATGAGAACAATAATTGCACGAGCTATTTAGGATGGATATCACGATTAACAAGTGAGAGACTCTACTATGTCATCGAGTGTTACACACTCATCTCTTCAAATATTGCGCCTTTGTCAAAGCTAACTTAGATAACTATGACAATTTTACAGATCCAAGAGAGCATATACAAAATGTCAAAAGCATCCTAGAGCTTATAACATAAAAGAGTGATGCTATGTGCAATTTTTCTCCAATAACATTCCACGGGTTTGCTCGGTGTGATATCACATCCTTAGCCCAACTTCATCCTTAGCTTTCATAATCTTTGTGTTAAGCTTATTTTTCATTTTAGCATTAACATACCATCTAAAATAAGTACAACTGAGTTCCTTTTCATTATCCAACGAGGGGATGAAAGCACCGTAGCATATATCTAGAGATAAAATGAGGAAATATTAAACATGAAAAACCTTCTCGAACTTATTGCCACTAAAATCTTAATTAGTGAAGTCTACAACTACTCTTTTTTGAGAATGTCTGTATGCTCCCATTGAAAAAACTCTTCTTAATGTGAAAGAGGCATTGAAGAACCATATTCAAGTAAGAAGAAACAAATGTGATTATATCAGGACACCCTTGTTTCTAGAAAGCATAATCTCTCTAATGCCATTAGTCTTATACTAGGGTATCCTAGAGTACTAAATGGTCTATTT
>Ga0325414_1000594_pt1 | contig 30496 bp, 14 predicted proteins | sample PopdelMetagenome_8_FD_206183 | JGI IMG/M metagenome (GOLD analysis project Ga0325414, IMG submission 206183) | Populus deltoides microbial communities from Bellville, Georgia, United States - Leaf-PdKOR-R3 | ecosystem: Host-associated > Plants > Phyllosphere > Phylloplane/Leaf | place: USA... | reverse complement strand
ACATTAGCACAACTACCCCCATCAATTATCATGCTACATACCTTGTTTTGGATGTGACATCGAGTGTGAAATATATTTTCCCGTTGCTGATCTACATCATCTTCTTTGATTTGCATGTTCAGCGCACACCTTATAACCAAGGCCTCCCCCTCAACAGGATATGCAATCTCCTCATCACTACAATCCACCAAAGGTGGCATCTCTTCACTTTCAGATTCAACCTCCCCATTGTCTCTTGTAAGCATAACTCTTCGGTTTGGACACTGAGATGCAATGTGCCCCTTCCCTAAACACTTAAAGCATTTAATATCTCTATCACGAGTAGGTTGAGATTCAGATTTACCTTTCCCATCTGTATGAGTATCCTTTTTGGCCTTAGGTGGTTCGGCCGTTGTATAAGGCTTTGGTTGGACAACCCCCTCTCTCTTCAAATTTGGCCTCTATGTTGAGGAAGATGAAGCCGAATTGGTCTGAAAACGTGTACTGCCCCTTCTCTTTATTTGCCTCTCCACCTTCGTTGCCATATGGACCATGTCCTCCAATTATACACAATGTTGTAATTCTACAACATTCGCAATGTCCCTATTCAGCCCATTTAGAAATCTAGCCATGGTAGCTTCCCGATCCTCAATCACATTGGCCAGAATCATGACAATCTCCATCTCTTTGAAATACTCATCCACAGACCTAGAACCCTGATTCAAACCCTGCAATTTCAAATACAAATCTCTATAATAGTGGTTAGGCACAAATCACCTTCTCATCAACACTTTCGTCTCCTCCAACGACGCTATTGGCCTCTCTCCACTCCTTATTTTACTAATAACATTTTGATCCCACCATATCAGTGCATAATCTGTGAATTCGATGACTACTAATTTTACTTTCTTTACCTCCAAATAGTTATGGCAATAAAAAATCCAATCCACCTTTTTCTCCCACTCCAAATATGCCTCGTGATTGTTTTTACCTTGAAAAGAAGGTATTTTCAGTTTGATGGCATCCAAATCACCATCTAAATCAGCATGTCCCCCAACACTACGACAATTTTCCCTTTGTCCGAATTGGCCCTTAGCTCTATTCCCATAATCCCTTTGGTTTCTAGGCTGCTGAAAACCTTCCCGATGGCCTATGGCCTCATCCTCAAAACCACCATCACCAATATCATCAATGGCCTCCTCAAAATCCTCATAATCAGCCCACCCAAATATGTTGGAAATGATGAAAATAAACTGCAAGAAATGAAAACAACAGAAAGCAAGCGAATTTCAAAAGTTGACGCAAAACAGACTCTTTACGACGAGTTAAGTCCGAATCTGGAACCTAAAGTAAATGATGTCCAATTGAGTTAAAATTTCAGATATAGTGCTATATCAATCCAGATAGACAAAATATAAAGTTTGAGCAATTTATGATAAGGTTTGATATACTGACGTAAAAACGTTATGAATTAGACCTGGTTAGACCCGAATTTGAAACCCAAAGAAAACGATATCCAATTGACCCCAAATTTGATATATGGTGCGATTAGGAGCCCAGTAATCAGAGTGTAAAATTTGAAATAATTTTAAGTTGATTTGATCCAATATCTCTTGTTTAATTTTTTGCGGTAGAATCCAATAAACGTCTTTTTGAACAGTTTTTTTTTGCCTTTCTCTTTTCTCTTTTTTTTATGGTACTGATATATTTTGAAAAATAACAGAATGAAATAATAAATTTTTTTTATATGCCGCAAATTCAAGGAGAAGAAGAAATTAGATACTAAGGAATTTTTTTTACGGAATCAACAAGAAACAAAAATTTTAGAAGGATATAACCTGATTAATAGAGCGAAGCTCTGATACTAAATGATGCGAACCTCGTGATCACATGGTCACGCAACCCACATGCAAAGACACCAATTCCCGGAAAGCCAAGTAAATCAGGTTTGATAGGAGTGTGAGACAAAGATAACTTGTACCTAGGCACCAGCACTATTGGAAACGGAGACCCCCACCCAACGAATATTGATTCGCGAACAAGAAGTATATGGATGACGCCACGAAGAAAGTTGTTCTTCGATAAGTCGTTTTCAGTTCTTTAGAGAACCAAGGAAGGGAGATTATCCCACCAACACACAATAAGTGCAGCAAAGAAGTTTATTGATTTGAAAATTGCGTAACCTTACATGTTTGGTTATGCCTTTATTTATACTGACTCTAGACTTAATAAAACCCTAATGGACCCCCCTTAGGTGGACTTATATGAAGCCCACTTACAATTGACCCAAATAAGTAATAATAACCCAAAAACTAAGAAGAAAATATTAAAAATAATAAAAATCCAAAAATTATCATGCTAAATATGCTAGAATCAGATTTGTCACCCTTAAGAAGTCCCAAAATAAACTAGGAGAAATCTGATTTGAAAAATTTGTGTTGCTGCCCCCCTTGATGTCCTTGATTAGCTTGGATTTCCTTGTTTAACTTGGACAAATAAGAAAACAAATTTCCTCATTTGTTGCTGATTTAATTACTTTCCTTTCTAAGTTAGGAAAAGCATTAAATAGTCCTCCTCTCTTTAGGAATAAGATATGGCCAACTTCCTTACTTAATTAAGAGAATAAATTGCTGACTTTTTATCCTTATAGCTTTAGGAAAACAAGCCTAACAAGGCTGGTATTGGGCCGGACACATCAACCCCTTGTTCCACACGAATTGGGCTCTTCTTGGACCTGAACTAGATGAATTAAAGGTTGTCCTTCATGCTCCTTAAATGTCCCAAGCCCCTTTAGGTCCATTTTTGCTCCATATGTTCTGAACATGCTCATTCAATGCTTCTTTAAGCTTCTTTGCCCTAGCTCTTGCGATTGGCCCAATTGGCACCTCCAATGGGTCGTTGGCATGATTACACTTGGTATTGGGTTGATCCGCATCAGAACTTCATCCTTCACGTATCCAAGGAGTCCATAGCCACATAAAACAGGAATAACCTATGCTTTCCACAAAAGATAATTGTTTGAAGTTAGCTTGATGGAGATATCAAGCAGATGTGATTTTGGGAGTGTAATCTCAAGAGAAGAAGTGGGGAACATTGTTTGAACTGAAGAAGAAGATGCCATAGTGATAGAAGGCTCTGATATCATGTAGAAAAGCTGAACTTATATTCATGTATATTGTTCGTGCCTTTAAATAGGCATTTCATACATCATAGGTGATTGATTCTTACTATATATACATGATTTGATGCAGGAATTATGGAAATCATGAAGTAAATGAAATGAAGAATTATAACTGGGGATCTCTCAATAGAGTGATATATGCAGAAAATCTATGCAGGATTTATGCACTTGAATCCTGCATGAAATCTCTGCATTTATTTCCATATTTCTTCATATATATATATATATATATATATATATATATATATGACAGCAGACAATTGCTGATAATAAGAGCTGGACCATCGAAAGAAAAAAATTATAATTAATTTTCAGGGGGGAGCGAGCTAGGCCACACCTCGTAAGGAAATACACGACAAAAACACACGATGCGGGCCACAGAGTTAAGCTAACCACTAGCCAAAAGGAGCCATTCCTCTGCATGAAGTCTTTTTCATCAACTGTCCATTTCTTGCCGATAAAAGAGTGAACACCTTGTCCTTGTTTCGAAAAAACAGCTTAATTTCAAAACCTGAACGGTTTAGACTTTTTTATTCACGCAATACAGTTTCTTGCGCATAAAAGAAGAGCGTCTATTGTGATTATTACATGTACTCTAAAAAGTTTTAGGGAAAATATTATTCCATGTAAATCACCCTTGCTAAAATGATTTTTTTTTAGTCTATCTTTATTTGATAGTCAATTAAAACATATTTATTAAAGGCAAGATTCAAAGATTAAGAACTAAACTAAAAAAGGTGGAAAAAAGATGGGTTTTTTTTTTAAACTTGGAGCTAAACATTCACTTTGGTTCTTTAATTTTTCAAATTATAAACTTTTGGTCTCTAAAGATTTATGAAATTCAATTATGATTCCAAACTTTATTTTTCTTATTATATGGTCAATGATTTGAGAGAAGAGAGAGAAAGTTGTCGGATTCTGGTGGTAGAAAGAGAAAGTCTTAGTTAATACCGATTCCGGCCATGAAAAATGATGATTTCGGTGACAATAGGTTCCTTTTGATGTGGAGATTATATCTTAAGTGTTTTTTTTCCCTTAAACTTATTTGAAATGGTAGATCTGAAACCAAAAACAAATTTGAATTTCGGGTTGATTGTGAACTTTAAAGCTAATTTTTATATTGTTAAAGGATATGGATATGTTTTATAAGGTGTTTAAAGTGCTTTTTTTATAAATTTTTTTGGTTGAAATATGGTTAAAAATAGGTTTTTTCTTGGTCCAAAACAACTTAGCTCAGACGGATTTTTCAGCAACTAGAGTTTGCTGGAATCTGGGTAAAATAGACAATGTGTCGTCTGCTGTGTTTTTATATATATAAAAGAGGTAGAAGATCATCCACCCCTTAAGAAAAATTTTAAAAAAATAAGGCTCGAACACATGGGTTGTCCTAAGCTCTCGAGCCTGGCTCTTTTTTGGAGGCTTAGAAGGTTGGGGCCATCCAGGCCTAAGAGCCTAAGCCTTTTTTTCCTTTTTTTTTCATTTTTATCCATTAAAATTGGATTTTTAAAATTTTTCATGCTTTTCTTTTAAATTTCATTACTTAATATTTGGTTGATTATTAATTAAATAACTTATTTGTTTTGGTTTGATTTTTTTACATTTGTCTTAATATTTGGTTGTTTTTCAATTTTATATGTGTCTATTTTAGATAATTATTTTTGAAAAAAATTATTGAACCCAATTGAGGTCATGACCTTGATTATAGGTTTGACTAGTTAACTTTGGTTAGGTAGGGATCGATCTTTATAATTTTTTTTTTTGCATAAATAGTTTTCAATTTATTTAATTACATGTATGCATAGACTTTTTTAATTCCTCTTGGATTTTTATATACAAAAACATGTCGTAAAAGCCTGCATATATAATTTGTTTTGAAGAGAGAAAATATTTGACGCACGGCAAAGCATGAGTCAAATAACTAGTTTTATATTTAAACAATAAAGCCCTAGCTTGATTAAACAAGGAATTATCAAAAAATCCTCCATCCCCTCGTGATTAGACCAAGGACTAGTTTTGTATTAGTGCTACGCTGTGGGCCTAATGTGTTTTCAAGAAAATTGTTGCTCATGTACCGCAAAAGTGTTTCAAAGAAGGAAGATAAATATGTGACTCGAATTATAGATCTAACTAAATCAAATAAGTTGATTTTATTTTAATTAGATGATAAAAAATAGATAATGATAGTAGATAGACCTAATAAAAAAAATTGATCACAATAACCTAGGAAACAATATTTTTTAAAAAAGAAGATAAACAATGCAGCTTAATTCTCAGCCCATTAAATATAGAAAGATGAAATTGGGTAAAAAAAGGACCTAAAAAAATTAGCCTAAGTCAATACAAGTTAGCATGACAAATCTGTAACCCTAGTAATCAGGGCTAAGCCAACTCGGGCTATTCCATCAAACCTGTGGCCCAAGTCATGAGATCGGGATAACCTGATAGAAAAGTATATATATATATAAATAAACAATGTCAACTCGTGTTTATTTTTCAAACCTGTGACCCTGATCATTAGACCAGAAGCACCATATTTGAAAAAAAGAGCCATGAAACCGGTTCCTGTAAATAGACAACATATATGTGACAAACTAGTTGATTTTATTCAATTTCTACCAACAATTTTGAATAATTCAATTTCGTAGAAAATTCTCATTTTCTATGTGGTAATATTTTTAGTCCTAAATTTATAAGAATTTATTTTGAAATGGAATAAATACAATATAATAATTAAAATTAATCCTACATGTTTAATTAAAAATTAAAAACAAAATTAAACAAAGAAAATAACTAAAACTCAACAAAATAATGAAAAAATTATTTCAATAACAACTTCTATTCAACATAACTATTAATTCATAAAATTATTAAGAACAAATAATTGAACAAAAACAAAGACAAAAAAAGAAAAAATAATGCAAAAACAAATAATGGATAAGGAATGAAAAATTCGTATCTTAATGGCTTGCTTAATTTCAGAGTTGAACTAGGTATGATACAAAAGAAACAAAAACTATGAAAAAATAGTGTTAAAAAAACCTAAAAATAAGAAAAATAAGAAAGGAAGCTTGATTTCTATAAGGATTAAGAGACAGAGGAGAAGAGAAGAGAAGAGAAAAGAGAAGAACAATATGGGTTCGAAAGAAGAAGAGAGAACAAAATGAAGCATCGTCTGTTGTGCCCATAGAGCTTCTATATTAGGTTTTACTGATGGAATTCCCAATGGAAAATTAAATATTATATCGATGATTTCGTCTATTAAGTAAAATTAAAAATTTCACTTCACACTAAAAATTTCAAAAAACCCATTAGTTTTTTTTTAATTTTATTCGTTATTCTGTCAGTAAAATAGTAAACAATTAATAGTAAAAAATGCATTAATTACCACTGCATTGAAATTCCCATTTCATCGGTGATTCCATTGGGAAACTTGTAAAAATAAGTAACTCAATTAGTAAGAGCATTAATTGTCAACGCGTTCAAAATCTCATTCTATCAATGTTTCCATCGGTATATAATGAGCACTATGAACAGTGCCTAAGAGAAGGGAAACAATTCTGTAATGAAAAAACCATTGATATTTCCATCAGTGTGAAACAGTGTCTGATGCCAAATTATATTTGTATTCCATGTCCATCCATCTTGTAAATACTTAAATTGATAGTTGCACGTCAACACAAAACATCAGTTCACATCATAATAATAAAATAAATATTTCCTTGCAATTCAATAATAAATTAACATCATTGTCATTACATTGAAGTAAATTTTATCCATAAATATTACATTATAGTTTATGGCATTACACTTTCGTGTTTTCCAAATTAATCAGAATTGTCTTCTTTTTCATCAATTGACTCGTCGTCATCTCCATTGCCATCTTCCATGACTATTTAATCCCTATAATCATCTTCATTGACTTGTGCATGTTCATTGGAGCTAAAACCACCGTTCAACTCCTTAGCGTCAACATCAATAAAAGTATTCCCTACGACGTGAAAATTTGAATTTTCTTCTAAGTCAATTGACGGAGCAACTCAATATGGATCAACTAACTCACCAAGTTGATAGACATCATCTCCCATATTTGATTCATTGTTTCCATCCTGAACAACCTCGACACGACCTTTGGGTTTTGGTTTTCAATACGGATAATCAATTAACTCTTGAACGATCCTTTCTAAAGGAAAGAGTGTATATGTAATAAACTTGATTTCATTGCTTAGTGAAAACAAAGACATCATTGACATTGCAAAGTCTAGCCTTTGAATTAATTTCGACCAAACCATGATGGGTATCTACTTTAATTCCTCTGTCAGTGGTGTCATACCAATAACATTTAAATAAAAATACTCTATTCTGTTTGTTATGATACTACAATTTAATTACCTCTTTTAATTTTTCATAATAGTCAACTTCAAACTCATTAGAAATCGATCCCTTTACACAAACCCCATTGTTATATGTCTTTCTACCCAGCTCATATTCTTATATATGAAACATGTATCAATTGATGAAATACTCATTGTCGTACTACACCTTTCTTTCAGGATCTAGACTTAGTAAAAATAAAGTAACATTAGCATTCCCTTTCAATTTGTTAACCTGGTACATGAAGAAGTACAACCATGAATAGTTAACAAGAAATTTGCAAAGAAATTAAGTATCTCGATAGATAATATAATTAAATAGTACTTACATATGTTCTGAACCATGTGGAAAATTATTCATCTTATAATTAAAAGATTTGAGATTCAATCAGTTGTGAGTTTTAGGACATAAATATTGACGATGTTGCCTACAAGGTATTCAACAATGTATCAGTTTATGATATTATAAGAGATAAATTGTTTATTAATAATAGAATTTAAGTTGTATACTTACTGAATAAAAGGACTCAGTTCATAACAATTAAATAGCACATAATTATGTGCCTGTTTGAATTCTCTTTCAGACAAATATCTTTCAGGATGAGAGAATATTGACAAGTTCCACTCGAAGGTACTTCACCATCATCGTTTTGTTTTGGAACCCGATTGATTCTTGTTCTCAATTGAGGCTTAAAATAGTATGAGATAAATGTTGAGATCTTTTTAACAATATAAGCCTCACATATTGAAGCCTCAACATGAGCCTTGTTTTTAACTTTTTTTTTAAGGTTGAACAAGTACCTACATAAAATTAAACGAATGTTTTGAATTATGGAAAATTGTTTTTAATTAAATTGTATGTGTAATCTCTAATCTCTCGAATGGATACATCCATCTATATTGGATTGGGCCTCCAACTTTTGCCTCAAACGGTAAATGTATAGATAGATGCTTCATCGAGTCAAAACACATTGAGGGAATATCATCTCAAGTATGCATATTGTTTGGATAATATTCATTTCAAGCCTCTCCATGTGTCTTGTCTATAATTTGTTGGAGCATTTATCTCTAAAGAAATAACTGATCTTCGTGAGTTCATCTCATATCCTTTTTGACAATAAATCTCGATAAGTTAATGAAATGAGTATTTGTATAAACACGTGTGGCGGTCATGACACTTCATTCTATACAATCTACAATCATGCAAATTAACCAACCTTAATATGTTCGAGACATGTCCATTATGAAAATACAAACTCTTAAGTCATTGGTAGATGAGTAACTATGCATTCTTGTCTAAAACAAAGTTGGCTTTAGGCTTTGCGACCCGTGACCCAACATAAACCAACTCCATATTTTTACAGTGACAAAACAAAGCTATATCCATTCCAGCCTTTATGTTGTCCTTTGTTTTTCCCTCCACATCCATAACCGTGTTGAAAATGTTCTAAAAAATGTTTTTTCTATGTGCATGACATCAATGTTATGGTGAAGGAGATTGGTCTTCCAATAAGAAAGCTCCTAGAAAACTTCTGCTTATTAGATTGAAAAACAAACACAATGTCACCTTATTCTGACACCTTGTTGTACATTTTTTTTATATCAAATGTAAGAAATGTATAGATCAATGAAACAAAACTAGAAAACCAACAAGTCAGAGTATATATACAGATATAAACAGAGAAAGGGAACAACCTCCCTTAAACAAGAGGAATCTCCCTCAAAAGCTACAAGCATCCTAAGCTAAAGGAAATTGCAACTTGACTATAGTGGGAGGTAGGCAAGAACACCTAGTAGCAACAGGAAGCACCCGGAAGCAAGGATAGAGGAAGGAGAAGATACTCTAGCATAGGCAGGCAAGGAAAAACAACCTTACCAGCAATAACAAATCTGAACCCAAGGCCCAACCACCAAAGAAAATATCCATCTAGCAAAACTGGACCAAAAACAAGCAACAACAAACCCAGCAGCATGGCCACTACAGGGCAGCCTAACCAGCAACAAGCCAAAATCTGAAACCAGGCCCAACCACCAAGACAAGCAACCAGCCACTAAGGAAAAATCCATCTAGCAAAGCTGCACCGAAACCAACCAACAACAAAACCAGCAGAAAGGCTACTATAGGGCAGCCCAACCTGTGACAACAGAAAAGAAAAATAGAGATTCTACACTAAAAGAGCAAGCAAACAGGAACCCTGCACAAGAAAAGAAAAGCCAACTAACACCGTAGCACCAACTAGCCAACATATAGGCTAGGAAACAACTAACAGTCTAACCAGTACATGGTAATAGAGTGACCAAGGGAACAACCTCCCTATCAAATATAAATCAATAATAAACCAAAAAGAAAATCAAAAGGTAGATGATGGAGCAGTTTCATCAGAACTACTTAGTAGCCTTGGAGCTATAGCAAGGGCCTTGGATTTTTGTTTCTCCTGCTGACCCAAAATGGTGGTAACAGCTACTCTGCTTCTTGTTAAATACTGCCTCTTGGGAGGCTTCACAGCAATAACATCACCTTCTTCAGAGATGTGTACCACTTTTAGAGTAACAGATTATTTGGAACCAGAATGATCAGTTTCAATAATTTGGTCCTTTTATGACCAGGAGAGGCCTCGTTTCACCAGCTGTGACAGCTTTAGTGAACATAGGATCAACTAGGGGATCTGCTAGAGGGACTACACTATATGGTTGTTGCTTCTCAATAGTAGAAGTCTTTGCAGATGGACTGGAATTTCCAGATTGGGCAGGAGCTTCATGGGTCTGTTTCTTACGTTTGGAGTTGGTTCCCTTATTGCATGTGGTAACAGAATGTCCTAGGACCCAACACTACTTGTAAAAATAGGGAAGAGATTCATACATAACTTGCTGGGATAGAGATGTGCCATTGGGCAAAACCACATTGATAGTAGTTGGCAAGTCTAAGAGCAGGTCGACCTCAATAAGGATTCTGGCATATGAAAGTTGGGTCATAGTTGTAGTAGGGGCAATGTAATGGATTGGCTTCCCAATCATACTAGCAAGCTTCGAAAGGCAAATTGAAGTCCAGCATCTTATAGGCAAATTAGGGAATCTTACCCAAGTCGGCATTTTTGTCATGTGAGTGGCTTGAAAATCAAAAAAATATGGCATAACTTTTAAGATGAGAGGCCAGCCAAACACATAGTATGGACCTCCACCTAGAATTTCTAACATTTCCATTTCAGAAGGGAAGGCAAAGATTAACAAGCTAGAATTATGCTTTGTAAAATTAGCTTTATGTTTCCAGTTTTTACTGATGAAATTTAACAGAGATGCATGTCCTGGGAATTTCCCAGTAACATAACCAATCAAACAGAAATGCCAAATATCAACAAGTTCACCTATATCAGTTTCCTTAAGATGACAGGATGTAGAGGATGCATATTCAGGGAAGTGGATAAGAGCTAGAGACTGTGAGCTTGAAGTACCTGTTGGAGTGTCTTGTCCTTTGCCAGGGATGTGAAAGAGGTAATGCCAGCAGGGGGGAAGTGATGCTAGAAGGATTGGAAGGAGAGAGGCCCTTTCTAGAAGCTGGTAGGGAAGGAGAATATTTTTGATCCTAGGTTGAGATCGGTTGAACCCGGGAAGGAACCACTCGGGTGAGACCCGACCAAATGTTCACTCGACGAGATGCTAGTTCTGAAGCTACCAGATGAACCATCATTGCAATCACTAGAAGCAGAAAAGGGTGGGAATTGTTTAGAAGGACTGTTCTTCTGCATGGCTCTGTTCCTGCTCTTGGACGAAACCCTAGCCCTGCGAGATGGACCAGCGAGGTTGGCGAAAACCACCCTGGTTCTAGAGGGGTGAAGGCTTAAGAAGAGGACATAGGGTCTTGCTGAACAGGATATCAGCTGCGGGATTGTGCCCTAGGCATGCGTAAGGCAGACTCTTTACAGGAGGCTTGAAGGCTGAAATTGCCCTAGGCAGTCCTAAGAATCGACGATTTATTTTTGATTTTGTCATAGTGGACAGAAGAAAAGGCATTAGGAGAGTAGGGAATAAGAGAAGAAGAACGTTGCATAATGAGAGGAGAATAGAGACACCGCACAAACACGCAAACAACATCTCTCACTACAACCGGGAGCTTCTCTCTCTTGACTGACAACTCTTGTTTTACAATTCTTCACTTGAAAGAAGCGGTGGTGCAACATCCCTTTCAACTCTGCCAATAAAGAAGTCCTTTTTGTACTTGTGATCCGCTGGTAAGAACCACTAGTGGTAGTAAAAAAAAGATGTTTTACCATTATTTGTTAGCGTGAATGCCTTGTTATTTTTCATATAATATGGATATGCTAGTTTCTATGCGTGCTCCAACTAGAAACCATCCAATATGCTGGAAAATCATTGATAGTTCATATCAAAACTACTTTCATCTAAATTTGTTTTTCCTCAATACATCATAAGTCAAAGCCATGACCACAACTGCGTCAACTCATCAATCAACGGTCGAAGACAAACTTTTATATTCTGACCTGGACTATTAGGACCGAGTATGACCATAGATAAAAATATGAACTTCGGCCTTATACACATTTTCGGTGATAAGTTGTAAATCATGAGTATAATTAGCCAACAAAAATAAAGAGAAGCAAATGACCCGAATGAATTGAATCCTTCTGTACATAACCTAAGACGCATGTTCCTTGATTCCACTGAAAACTGAGGATGCATATTGTTAAAGTGTTTTCAGGCTTCACCATCGGAAGGTGCACCATCACTCCATCCGTCTCATTATGTGATTGGTGTCATGTCATGTGCTCAGCAGTCTTTAGTGACATGAATAACCTCTACAGTCTAGGTGTGATGGGGAAGTATCTAAGTTTTTTATATGCAACAAGAGTCCTTCCCTTGCTAATTTTGGGTTTATAACAAGAATTCCCATATGTTTTGCACTCTATTAGCTCTGTGTTTTCAAGGTAGCACAACATGCAGAAGTTTAGACACTTGTCAATTTTCTAGTATCCTAGACCAAAGAGTTTCATCATGGACTTAGCAGGTAAATTGCTTGTTCATTCGATAATTCGGTATAACCGACCTTACTCAACCCATGATTTGACTTGATGGTGAACACCTGTGCAACGACCGATAATTTATTATGATTTGTGTAACCATCCCATAATGGTTTGCCGAAAAAACCTAGCAGCGTCTGGATTAGGTTCTTCATCTATGATTGGACATTGATCGGCATAACCTTAATTCATTCCAATCACATCCATAACCATATTCTTATAAGGATTGCTATTGTCATCTACAACTGTATGCATGTTACTAGCACTGAAACTTCACCGAACCATCCTTTCTACCATGGTATCGTGAGGAACATATGGTTCTCCGTATGTATACTAACACAAATATTTCTCCATGAACCCTTTTTTTTAGAAGATGCATCGTTACACCATCTGGATCGAGAAATTTTTTATTTTTACACCTCTTACATTAACATCTAATACTGCCTCTACTAATATTTCTTGGATTAGATATTGCATAATTAATAAAACCCTAAACCACATTACAATAATCTATCCTCTGCAACCCTTGGGGTTAATTTCGATATATTCATGAACGATCATCCATTACTTATATCAAACCTATATAAAATAATGATGACAATAAATATTAATTAACTATGTTAACTAAATAAATTTACAAAAATGTTGGTTTAGCTCAAGCTTATTCAATCTATTTTAATAGTTCTCTTAATTCATTATCAAGTATCCACCTAAATTCAAATTTGTACACATTTACTGGAAATTACAACTCGGTAATAAAATTGAAAAATATAAAACGGACCCGTTAAATAAACCATTATTTATTTTATCACAAAACACCTAAGTAAAAAATTATACATAAGTTTCATCAATTCACAAACAAATATAATTTTTCAAAATCTAAAACAAACCCTAACATGTACAAATCACAAATCCATACCACAAATTTGTTTGGGGAAAAACTATAAAACAAGTATACACCCAAACAAAATACATATACTATAAAAATATGCAAAAAAATTAACATTTTAAAATTATGTTCAAATAAAAAAAGGTAGATTTGTTTACTTAAAGTGGAGAATACTCAAGAAAATTTGAATCAGATCACAGATGTTGACAAATCGAGTGTTGTGGTGACTGAATTTATTGCAGGAGGTTGAATTATGTTCAGATTAAGGGGGGGCGGTGACTATTTGTTGCAGAAAAAAATGCACAAGGAAGAGGTAGAAATGAGGGAGGGAGAGGGGAGGGTTGAACACTAGGTCATAAATTAAATATTACCGATGGACTGATCGACGAAATTATTTTGATGGTATTGTCGTCGGCAATTCTGTCAGTAGAAATGTCATGTTACTGTAAGATTTTCCTTATTGAATCTCATTGTAAGACCCTTCATAATGTCGCCGGTATATACCGATAGAAAATTTTCATCGGTATTTACTTAGACGAATTTTACCGTCAGGTTAATTCTATTGGTATCGTCGTCTGTAAAACTTACATGTCATTGTATTGTTTGTTTTTTTTATTCTTTCTTTTTCCATTGTGATTCCCTCAGTATATACCATGAGAATATTCTTGTCGGTGTTTACCGATGAATTTAGTAATGGAAAATTCGATCGGTAAATGTCACCGTAATATACTGATGGAAAAATTCTGTCTGTATTTTTATATGTATTTGCCAATTTTATGGCAGTGAAAATACTTTATTTTGCACCATAAACGCCAGACAAAGAAACAATGAATCAACATATGATCTGTTGTTTCAATTGCAGAACTACATAATGGACAAAGTGCTTGAGCTGCTGTCAACACTTGGTGTTTTAATAGAAAAGAACCTGTACAAAATCCTTCTTGCACTGCTAACCATATGAAACACTGAATCTTAGGAGGAACAATCTTGATCCAAACATTGTACTGAAAAGGTTTGACTCCACTGCAGTATATACGATCTAGCAAAAGATGGCAAGATTTAACAGTGAGTGTTCCATCTTTAGTGAGATTCCATACCTTGACATCCTTTTTGGTCTGACACAGTTGAATGGAATTCAATAAATCTAACAAGGAAGTGACCTGTTGAATTTCAAAGCTTCTAAGAGCTCTTCGTTCGTTCAACTCTCCCAACTCCAGCCACCTTCAGACCATTTTCCCATTGCTGCAACTGTTGCATTAGGTGATAAAGACTGCACATACAATCTTAGATGTAAGTCTTTGAGGATTGAATTCCCTATCCATTTATCACTCAAATATTGTGTTGAAGTTCTGTCTCCAACATCATAACTACAACTGCTTTGCAGAGCCACAAATGCTGGATGATTAGATTGTACTATGGACATGATTCCCTGCCACACACTAGATAACCGCTACTTTTTAAAAATTGGAATCCCATTCTGAAAGTCCAGTTGATATGTTTTGCAAATCAAATCTTTCCATTTGTCATTTCTAGGAATACTCATATGCCACAATCACTTATACAACATTGACTTTTTCTCAGCCAACATGGAATCAATTCCTAATCTTCCTCTAACTTTCTCCTTGGTAACAATCCGCCACAGAAGTTTACAAATCTTCCTTTGTTTAGCCATACCAGCCCATAGAAACCTCCTCTGAATAGATTTTTGCACCCTACATATATACTCCTTTCGGCATTAGAAATATAGGCTGAAATATAGTGGAAGGGAGTTCATGATAACACTTTTTATTATAAGCGTCCAACCATGCTCAACAATTTACCCTTCCAAAGTGAAAGTCTAAAAATCACAGGCTTCCAAGTAGAAATTCGCTTTGGATTTGACCTTAAAGCCATGCCCAAATAAGATAGTGGTAAAGAGCCATGTCTGCAATGGACATCATTTGCCAACCCAGCACAATATTCCTCATCAAGATTAATGAAGTGAGGCGACGTCGAAATGACATGCTTAGCCTCCTGAGAGGTGGTGTGGGGAAGTATAAGGTTTTTGGGTTTAATTATATGAATGAGGTTCATGAGTCACTATATAATATTATGATTACTAGAAAATCTATGGCCTGCAAGAGTTTGGATAAAAGACTGGTTGTGCAAGAAAAAAACACATCACCCCTAGCACGCTACCTAAAGTAAGCTGCATTGTTGTTTGATTGTTTTTCTAGGTTAAGTTTCTATTCTTTGACCTCGTCTAAGGTTCAAGGTAGATCTTCCTTCGTGAAGTAATCTCTATTTTATTGGGGTGAATCCTAATCGTTCAAAGCGCTAAATTTTAACTTCACATTTATTTATTTGTATCTTTAATACCTGATGGTATACTCTACAATGTAGTTTTACACCCCTAAATATTAAAGTCTACATCTAAACCCTAGTTTAAAATGAACAAAATGATTGGTGAAGAGTTTTTGATATTTTGATTGAATCCTAACGGATAATAATAAACTAGTTATGGTATCTTTTATTTTTTAATATGAGAAAGATGCAAAAAAAATTTATGAAAACATGCTTAGAAAACTTTTAAGATATTGTCGTATGCATGAAAACAAAATATTTTTTCATGAGAAAATTAATTTAAAACTTTTTGAGATTTGTTTTTTTTATTTTCAAAAAAATTTAGAAACGTTTCGGAGAAAACCAGGTATTTTAATACCGGATCAATATCTTATAGTGTAAATATATCTCTCGATATTATGCAAAATGATTAGACAAACATGCGAGAAAATCATAAATTTTTTGAAACAACCCTTGGTTTTTTTTGGAATTTTTCGCTTTCTTTTTAATATATATATATATATATATAATATTATATTACATTATTATTATATTAATAAATATAAATTGGGTTGGACCTGACCCAACCATCCGGGCTAGGCTGAAACGGGTCCAACCTAATAGACCCTTCTTTTTATTTTGTGGGATGGACCCAGCCTAGCCATCTTGCTAGGCTGGAACAGGTCCAGCCCACGCCCCACGTGGTCGCTGGCCCAACCCAGCAACCACGTTAATTATAATTCATTCCCTGTATACAGAATGAGATGAAACAAACTTGTAGTGGGAATAAGAAGAAGTTTACATGGCGTAGGGGGCAGTGCAGCTGGCATCACTAGTCTAGAGTGTAGAGGGTGGTGGTGTTGGTGAAAAGGATGACGACTAAGGCTAGTTGTTGAGGGAGAAGAAGAAAAAACTTACAGAGGAGAGAGAACTTTGTGATGGTTGCTCCTCATGTGAGGTGGTCAGCTGGCCGCTCGTGGTGGAGATGGCGGTGGACTAGTTGGTGGTGAAAGTGTTAGTGGATGAAGATCAGGGTGGAGAGAGAGGGAAAAGAGAGAAGATCGCGATGGAAACAAAATAGGGGGGCTAATTTTTTATCGACTTTGAACCTTATTTTCTCCTCTCTCAAGTCATGAAATCCACCCCTATTTATAAGGAGTGAAAAAGGGACATTTTATCTTTAATGGTGTCAAATCTTGACCCTTGATTCGACCCAAAAAGATCTCAATTGTTAGTTCAAAGTGGCTATCATGGGCTGTCAGATTTGTTGCAGGAAAAGGGTTAGTTGGGTTGGCCACTTTAGGACAGTGCTACAACCATTGTGGTCTTAATCGGCCAGAATGGACCACACTAGGGTGTAGTCAGACGTTAGGCCATCGTTTGTGTGCACAATTTGTCAAATTTGGTGGAGGAATTAAGTATTAAATGTCTTGGGAAGGAGGCCACTCGAGCAACTTTTCTGAAGAAGAAGATGAATAGTCCCTAGACGATACATCGTCTAGTCTTTTTTTTCTACTATTCAAAAAGACGTCATTATAGGGTTTTAATTTAAGGTTTTGGCCAAAGTTTAATTTGGTCTTTCATCTTTTAATTTCTTTCGATTGTACCCTTAATTGATTCTAAACTTCCAATTTTACGTAATTTTTCCATTACCGAACTTTAATGTCAGCCCCGGATTTTAGTGTCTTTTTTATTTTGGTCTATTGTTTCAGATTTTTTCAATTTAGCTCCTAATTGACCATTAAATTTTCAAATCTCTTCAATTTCACCCCTGATTTCAACCAATTGGGTCCCTAGAGTTTAATACAATTTTAAAATTGGTCATAAGCTGCGAATTTCTTCAATTTAGCCCTTAATTGACCCCAAAACTTTGATTTTTTTGCAATTTTACCCCCAATTTGAATCAATTGACTTGGTAACAATTAAATTTGGTCTTATAAAATTTCAATATTCTCAATTAAGCCTAATTTGGGCTCTCAAACTTAATTTTTCACCAATTAAGCCCGTAATAAAATTAATTTGACCCATTTAAAGAATAATTAAGTCCTTGTACCTAATTTAATCCTTCAATTAGACTCAAATTAATTCTTAAACATAATTCAACTTTAATTTGGATCATGATTAAGTCAAATTGACCTATTAAAATTAAATTATGTCCTTAGATTTAATTTTATACAGATTCGTCTAATAATCATGTAACTTGACCTTCGTTCTGCTTTGTCTTTCCAGTTTTAGGTAAAATATAGTATAATTAGGCTCTCGATTCTATCCAAAATTATAGCTTGATTTTTTATACAAGTGAAATCCTCCCACCTTTATTTTTGCTAAAATACTAATTTTTATTTTATTTTATTTTAAATTTTTTTTAAATAATCCAAAAATAAACTATGACAATTAATACCAACAATCAGACTCTTATGAAAATTAATTTTCAAAGCTGAACATATTTCAAACAACGGCGCAGAATTCTCTCGACTATCTACAAGGAGTTCAGAGAAGTTGGAAGGAAAATAAGAGTATCGTCAACATATTACAGATGAATGAAATAATCTCCATGCTCCAGTTGAGCTCCCCTAAACACTCCAATATGCGATGCTCTCCCCAAAAGTACCTAAAGGCCTTCTGCTGCTATATTACTGTGATTATTCTATTCTCTTGCATTTACATGTTGAACGCCAAACAATTCTGCAACTTGTGCGTACAAACAGTTCGTGCTTGGCCATTGCAATAAAAATTAATCTCTTTTTTTTTTTCTTAAAAAAAAATGCTCTGTTCTTGCGTGCCCAAAAGGGTTGAAGATATTTTCTCATACTTTCTATGGCTGATGCTACTTCTTTGTTTCCTAACCAAGTAATGACAGACATGGACCCAACAGTACAAAGCGATACGGTATTGGTGGGCGCATCATTTGTTCTTTCCTCTGACCGTCTCTAGCTCGGCAGCCACCTTTGGATCATTTGATGAAGCTTTAATTTAGATACTCTCTCAGTAATGGGCTGCCTTGGGATTGGCTGAGGATAGGGTCCTGTGAATCTTTCCCCTTTGGTATTGTTTCCTTGCGAAGATAAAAATGAATGCCCTTTTTTCAGTTGTTTTTTTATATTTTTCTTTTCATGGATGACAATACTAAGGACAAAAAACAAATAATAAATTTGACAATATTTGTGTCAAATTCTCATCCTTTCTTTTTTATGAGACAATATTCATATAAATACATGCAGAATGTGTTTTCTCCATAAATATTAGAATAATTTATTTTTATTTTTATTTTTATTTTATATTGAAAGTTTGATATATTTCCTCCCTCTCATTTTATTTCTCCACATTTATATTTTCAACTATTTATCAAAATATCATTTATTTTCCATATCTTGGAAAGTGCAAATTCCATTTATTAATTTGAATTAAAAGTTGTAATTAATCAAATAATCAGATTAGATTGAAAAATCTTTTTCTGTTCTTTTTATACACTTCATTTAGAACAGAGGCAAACATTATGAGACATGCCTAAAAGGAAACTTCGCAAAACAAAGAGGGATTGAGGGAGTATATATACACTTCATTTTCTTTTCTTTTTAGTTGAAAATCATATTATATTTTCTTTTTTAATAAATCTATTAAATAATTAATAAAAAATCATTATTGCAGTCTCACAAAATAATTTTAATTCTAGATTTGAATTTTTTATATATAATATTAGATTTTTAATAGCGGACCAATCATGAGTTTAAACCCTAGTGCTCTTATTGTTTTTTAATAAAATTAAATTTTAACACAAGATAGTGGAGTGTAAACCCTAGTACTCTCATTGTTTTCTAATAAAATTAAATTTTAACACAAGATAGTTATGAATATGTGTAAATTTTAGGTTTAAAGGGTTTTTATTTAAGAAGATGTGCTGGAAAGTTAATATAAAATTAATTTTAAAATCTCACTCAAAATGATTTTTCAATAGAATTTGAGAAGTAATGCAAAAAGCAATTGCGGAACAAAATTAATTAAATTATAACTTTAAACCATGTCTAATATGAATATACAAGCTTAGGTAGTGATCATAATTGTAGAAGATATGTAAGGAGTTAATGTAACCATCAGATTACAACAAAGAACAAATTACGACATTATTATTTTTTGTTCAAATAACAGAGGAGTTGTCGGAAAATCTTTCAAGACTAAGCCCATTGTATAACTATCGATCTACATTAATTAATTAAGCTGATGCGTTTTTCATAATTTATTTTCCTACAAACATTTTTAGAAGTCGAATCGTGATAATGTAAGAAATATATCCACTTATCAACCATTTTGATAATTAAATGCAAAACCTTGAAGGAAAAAAAAAAGACGAGTACGAGTACAATAATGCACATCACCATTAAAATTAAGACGAGTATTTTTCTTCTCTTTTTACTCAAAAATTGAATAATGCACATCACATTTAATCAAGAAAAGGCCCACATAATTAGAATACGAGTACAATATGATTAGTGCAATTTTGAATATTTCACATTAAAATTAAATAAGACTATGAGTTTTAAGACTTGAAGGATTTATTTAAATGACCAAACTAATATTGCTCCTAATAAGATTTAATATATATATATATATATATATATATAGCTATGCATCACTCAATCTCCATGAGTGAAATATTAACCATTGTTATTTAATGACAAAATAATCTTACATTTTAATAATATTTTATTTGTGGGCTATAATTATAATAGCTTTTGTATGCTCTTGAATTATGATTCGATACTATTATTATAATGTACCTTTAAATTGAACTATAATATAAGATATATGTCCATTCTTATTATATATATAAACACACCTTTTAACCATATTTTGAATCTAAAAAAGCATACAGACACTCAGCTATAACAAAATCTTAAAAAAAAGCTTATCGTCAGGAAGAAACAAGCAAACATGAGACATACAACTGCTGGTGTCGTCGACATAGACTTATGTGAAGAGTTAAGCAGTAGTCTCTCTGATCTTTCCCCTTGATTCTTCTTCTTCTTCTATAATCATCTTGTGGGATTCTAAAGAGCATAAACATGAGAACTTGTGAACCATTAGTTTTTTGCTTGCAAAAAAAAAAAAAAAAAAAAATGGATAATTAATTGGCATCTTTGCGTCAGTAAATCTGACTGCCAAAAGAAGAAAAATCTAGTGGAAGGTCTGCAACTAGCTATATATATAATAAATCTAGTAGTACACTTGATCCACACAAGACTTGATGAATCGAATCATTCAATTGATGTAGATAAAGTATAGAATTATACAAGCACACATGAAAGTCGAAGATGATCCTTCATAGGCCCTTGTCAAGAAAAATGCAAACCCAAAAGAATCACACATAAAATGATCTTATTATAGAATGCTTATTAAATCATGTTTTAGGCTATTTAATACTTAAAGATAAGAACCTCTGGTAAATAGAATTTAACAGATCTGAGCGTAATTATATATGTATATCATTTATAACAACTGTATGATCAGATTCGTGATCCAGGCTCAACCTTTAAAGCAAGAAAAGAAATTTGAGGTACTTTTGTACTGATAACGATCAAAACCATCATACTAAACTGATCACCTCGAGAACTTCAGCCCTATTCGTCCTGTTTTGTGCCTGGAACTAATAACCTTTGCTCAGCTTTACACACTCCTTCACGGAAAAACACACCATTAATATACCACAAATATCTAAAACACCAATAATTTGGATGGCCCTTCTCTCGCAAAGCATGTACTTGGTACCTGCTGAGCATATGTCCGTAATTTAGGATAGGAATCATCACTTTAGTTCTATTCTAAAAAACATGTAGTAACAGAAAGGAGGTTGAGTGCACTTGTCCCAACTAGCTAGCTAATCCTTTTTAGTGTGACAGTTTAAGAAGTTTGCAATTAATTAAACTTTGGGAATTTAAATCAAAACATTAGTTTATTCTTTTTGAAGAGCTAATATGATACATGAAAAAAAGAAAAAAGGAAAAAAAGAGAGAGAGAGAGAAATGAAAAGAACAATACCTCTTATACGGTCTATCAATCACTGGTAGTTGGCTATTTTGGTTATATATAGCCAGGGAACAAATATGATCCTTATACATGCTGAGAAATCACTTCGAATATCAAGACCCCCCCCTTTCCGTTATCTGAAATGTTACTTGCCCTGCGCTTGCAAACTAAAGAAAACATTAATGACATATAGATTGAAACAAAGCAAAATCATGGAAGATTGAGCAAAGAAATAGAGGAGGAGGAGGAGGAGGAGGAGGAGGAGGAGGGGGTCGGGGCTGAAAGTGATGACAGAAGCATAGAGAGCACAAAGGAGTGGGATGCAGAGTCCATTGCATATCATCATCTGTGCTCTCTATCTTCTGTCAACAACATCACCAGTGCCTCCTTCTCCCCCAAGTCCCAATTCTATTGGTTTTTCAACTTTTTTTTTTAATTTATGAAAAGAATATGGTTTCTTTTCTTTGTGTTTTTTTTTTCTTGCTGAGCAGATGAAAAAAAGAAATTTGATTAGAAGATAGCATGATAATAATAATAAAAAGAAAGTTTCTTTAAAAGGAAAGGTGTATAATGGCTTAGAGGAGGAGAGAGAGAGAGAGAGCGAGCGAGAGGGAGAGAGAAAAGTGAGGGGATGACCTATAATAGACCACCAGTAGCCTCTATTTATAGAAAGAAAAGGATTAATTATGCCCAGTCCAATGAAAGAATTGCAATGGGTAGATAGAGTAGGAGAGTGCCTGTACCTTCTTCTTTCTTTTCATGTAACCGTCTCTCACGAGCTAAATATTTGATACGACAACCATTGTCACCTCCTAAGAACCCTAATCGTACTTATGTGGTAGTAATAATAATAATAATAACCTTACCGGTACTTTATTCTTGGCCTAGTACTTATATTTGATAAAAAAAAGAATTATTTTATTTTTAAGATTTAAAAAATAAAATTTACTTTAAAAAATTTTAAATTAATTTTTTTTATTTTTTTATGATTTTAATAGGTTGATATTTAAAATAAAAAAATTAAAAAAATTATTTTAATATATTTTCAAATGAAAAACTATTTTGAAACAATTTTAAATACCCCAATCTCCATGAATATTTTTTCTCTTTTTCATGAGTTTAATATCAAAACTCGAATTCAATTTTTTTTTCCATTGAATTACTAGCTTTTAACAAAAGATTGATTGCCAAAACCCTGTATAAAAATAAAAAATAATGTAGTTAGCAATAAGTAAATGGGTTGAATGATTCATAGAATATATATTACAAAAGAAAAATTAAAAGCCTTCAGTAAAACACCATGACCATAAATACATCACATTATTTATTGGAATGGTATAATGATGATTTTGTCTTTTTCATCAAAACATAAGAAGCTTGTTGTTGTGGTTAAAATCATCTTTTCAAGGGGACCAAATGGCCATTACAAGATTGATTGGAGATAAATTGGTCGGTATGTTTTTTTTAGCACATTTAAATTATTATGGTGTCGTTAAAAGCAAAAAAAAAAATGTACAGTCAGGGGTTTTTTTATCTTTTCAAAGTTATTTGCACAATAATTTTTTATTTAAATAGTAAAGTTACAGGATTGCCCTTCAAATAAAAAGATGTTGTTTTTCAAAGGCATTTAAGTCTTTCCTTTCTTGTTTTTTTTCTTTTTGTTATTTTTAGGTTTACTTAAGGGTTCTTTTGTAATTTCAATGAATTATATAATATTGAAAAAAAGTTGTTGATGCGTGCACGCGTGATGACCCTTATGCTTTTTGGGCGACGCATATGCGACCTTCTAGTTATCAAATTCCAGCATCTGAGGCGGTATTAGGAGCTTTGTGATATCCATTTTCCAACAGTGTAGCGTGTGCTTGAGTTGAATTCATGATTGGCCTCTAATAGACTTTTTTTATAACATCTCAAAAATTTCACAACATCAAATGATAGATTAAGCCTTGAAGTCAAGAAACCAATGTAATTTTTATTTCTATACTTAATATCAATGATCCATTTTGGCGTTTTAATCTCATGATTAAATTCAATTTGTTATTTAATGCATTCATATACATTACAGAAATCATACAATTATGATTTATGTTTCTAATTCCTATTCGGTAGAGTCTTCTATGTTCGAGTCACTAAACAGTTCTTCTCTTATAAACCTATATAATGATTAAGGAGAGTTTCAAATCCCACGTGCACTAATTCATATCCAAGTATTGGGCCTCAAGACATTCAATTAATCAATTAATCAATCAATTCATAATAGCATTTATCTATTGAAATTCATCCAACGAGTATATTTAAACAATTTAAGTTTAACTTTTCATCAAAAGAACATTTCATTATATGAATAACATTATAAATATTTATTTATTTTACAATTCTCATCCATTTCAATTTCAATATACTACTAAGAATCTACCTAATATTTTAACTAAGAAAATCATTGTTTTGTCTCAATAAGTAATATTTAAGATCATGAACCTTTAAAAAATATAAATTTAAATAAGATATCTATTACAACACAATTAAACATATCAGATACAACATGTACATGATTCTTTACGGAACAAACCTCTATAATTTCTTTTGATAATAACAAAATCGATTTATTTATCATAATCTCTACTAACCTTAAGTATTTTATAGTCACCTCATCAAGGAAATTCCAAGCTTATCTTCCCATCCCAGATGTTACACCTCATTCAGAAATCCTTCTCGGTAACTTTAACCATCAAAATGCACCCCAAGATTTTATTGATGGTAAAAGCCTATTCCATGCATTTTACTTTATACCATGTGTTTATTAAGGGTAAGTTATCCTTTGTACTTTTTACTCTATATGTTTTTTAAGAAATCTGACCCTTTACTAGTATTACCCTACAATTTCAAATATGTATATTCAATAATTTATCGATTTTTATTTTTCATAACAAATCCTTAACATTGATTTAACTTGATTTAGTTTGATCCAATACATCATTAGTCGTTCATTTTACAACAAATTTTTATCTAACCATGTCCTCACATACATTAATACACTTATCAATCCCTTGGTCCGACCATCATATTACCTGAAAATATGCCTACATTCTTGTCCCATTAGGCCACCAAGATAGTTTTCAAATCTATTACTATATAGTATTTGAAACAGCTTATACTTATGCTCTTCTACATAATCAAACAACCATCTCTTTTTTCACAAGTACACCATCAAAACCACCTTTATTCAACCATATTGTACTATTGAAACCAATCCTTCGTTATAGCCCATCTTACTATCATTATAATCCTTAGATTTCTCATCATACATTGTCCAAAACAACATTTGAAATGCATCTAACTATTAGGTTGTTTTGGTAGTATATTATATGAGTCAAAAGGCTGTTATGAGAACAACAATTAGATAAATTTCAAATTTATTCAAAATATCCTAAAGTATCATAACTATCCCTTAAAAATTAAACATTTAAAGATAACTCAATCCTCCATAATTTCTCAATGGTGGCTGAACCACCCCTTTAAAAGAAACCAAGGGTCTTTTATTTTATTTCATTTGTAATTCCTTCAAACTAAATCTTTTAACATGTCACATAACATTATTAAACTAAATTTTCAATATGATTTGGTCAACCAATTCAAATTCTCCTTTACCTTTAATTATAGCCAAGACTAATATCAAATGGGTTATTGGATTCTTTTTCAAATTTCTTCCTTAATTACACATCATCCATCATTTAATAATGCCCAAGATCATATAACTCATTCTTTTCAACAAGCATTTAAACAAAAAATCTACTCTCTCCCTTATAATCAAAGTTTTGCAGAACCTAGGCTTAAAAGAACTAATGGTTCTCTTTAATTTTCCATGCAATTTTCATCTAATGTGTCAATTCAATCCTAATCATCTTCGCAACTTAAATGAGTTTCTATAGTTTTTTTTTTTTCATATAGGTTTGGTTAGCCCTAAAGCATAGATCTTTCCTAAGATTTTTTTCTTCATCTTTAAATTTGTTTTTAAACAAAACCCCATTTCACACTTATTCAACATCTACACTTAATTAAAACCAACAAAACCAAATAAATCTCATCCCTTCATGAAGTGAGAATTTCAGCCAAAATAAGGGATTTATCCCTAGGTAGTTTCTTCATTTTTTAACTTATATTTATCCTTAATATCATCATGTATAACTATTAAGCACAATTACAACAAAAGATTAGTCATTTTCAATTTTCTCAAACCCTAAACAAGCAATCACATCACACTAACATTCTTAATTTTACCATAGAACATCAAAGCAAGAAGAATCAAGTGTAAAAACCACTTGCCTAAGGTATTTGAAACAAGTTTTATGAGTTTTCCTTGGCCATCTCTTCCATTTTTCCTTTATACTCCATAGCTCCAAGCTTTCTCTCTTTACCCAAATTTTCATGTTTTAATTTCACCTTCATATTCATTCTAGAAGTGTTTTTCTCTCCATAATCATTCTAAACACACACTAATCTCACATAATCCTTGAGAAAATTACTTAATTTTAAAAGAAATATAAGAAAAACACTATTAAGTTATTGGTCAGATTTTTAAAGAGAAATTGGGTGGTACTGTTCAATTTATTTACAAGTTTTCACTCATTTATTCCTATTTAGATTTCTCACATGGACTCCTCAATTTTCTTCTTAATTTGTAAGCCCTTTTCATCTCTGATTAAAATGAAATTTTAACACAAGATAGGACAACATGTTAAGAGATTCTATGCAAAATTTCAGTCTGATCAAATAGTCAGATTAAAAATTATTATCAATGGAATAAAATTGGTCGATAGGTGGTTTTACGCTATAAATCTGAATTTTCTTGTTAAATCCTTGCACAAATCATATAAATTATTATAATAAATTCTGAAGAGCATTTACTCATATCAAAATATATTTATTTGGTTTTTTTAATTCACTATTTATTTCATTTTCAAAATTTTTACCATTTCAAAAGTGCAGGTTAGACAAGTTAACCAAGGTTAGCTTGTTTTTTTCAATGTTTTTCTATGTAATTTCAGTATTTTTTGTTAGGTTCTTCTTTTGAAAGTTTAATTTTTTTTTAATCATGATCTCATATCGCGGGTGGCGGGTTAGTCAAGTTAACCTGGATTGGCTCAGTTTTGTTTTCTCGACCTTTTTTACGAATTTGATTTTTTTTAGCTTTATCATTTGGCATTAGATTATTGGTCATTGAGTTTTGTCATTGTTTCACTTATCTCTTTATGAGATTATACCGAGTGCGGGTTACTCAAGTTTACTCAGGTTAGCTCAGGTTTTGTCCATTTTTTTTATTAAACTTTGATCTTTTTTACTAGGTTCTTCTTCTGAGAGTCTAATTTTTTTTAATACCGATCTCATACCACAGGTAGTTAGTTAGTCAAGTTAACTTAGGTTTTTTTCTTCAACATTATTTTTTAAAAATGATTTTTCTTTTTAATATTTAACATTAGACTATTGGGCCTTGAGTTTTGTAATTTTTATTTCATTTTATTTTTGCGGGTTTCTTGAATCTCAGATCTCAGATTATATGTTAATAAACTCAAACTGAATTGACTTAATTTTTTATTGTTTTAATAAATTTTTTTATATTATAAAGAATTTGACCTTACAAAATCAAATAATTAAATAAACATACCATAAAATATTAATCACGGTTATCATCGGACTTCCACTTGTTTTTTATACACTTGAACCAATTTGACATTCGATGATTTTGCAGCAGTTTTACATTGACGTGCCATGTGCATTAGGATTTTCTGGCATCTTATTAGGTCATTTACAAGTCAAAATCCGCATGCCACGGCTGTAAAATCTTAGATTAGTTAGGTAAGTTGTTATGATTCATCTCTTGTTGACTTTTATGTCAATGTTGTGTGACCCACTACAAAAGGAAATGAAGATATGTATCTATGATTGAAGTTTTGAAGTGGCTGGAACGCAGAAAACTAAAGTATTTGTGGACAAACTAGTCTTTGAATGCCAAAAAAGTCATAATATCACCATCACTTTAAAAGTTTAAAAGTGAAACTCTACCCCATGACATGATAGGCTAAGCTAAAGTTAATCAAGTTATGTTTCATAAAAATTTAATTTTTTTAAAAATTAATTTTTATATTATTGTAGATTGTTTTGATATATTGGTATAAGAAATAAATTTTAAAAAATAAAAGATATTATTTTAATATATTTTTAAGCAAAAAATACTTTAAAAAAGCAACCACTATCATAATAACAAATATTACCTATCTCTTTTATATTTTGATATATTTATGGAATACTTATCTATATTTACTTTCAAGAAGAATGAAATAAGAGAGAAGATAAAAATATATATATATTTTTCAATCTATGGAAAAATATTTTTATTAATTTAAATCTAAGAATCTCTCTTTTCAAAATGGATGTAAAGAGTAATTACTCCTACTTTGGTTTTCTCTACTTTATCTCGTTTTGTTCTTGAAGCTTTTTATGCCCCTTTTGTTAATCTCCTGTATTTATGGATTTCTTTTAATCGTTTTTCCTTGTTCTATAAAAAAGGATTGGATTCTATTAAGTCTTCATTGTATTTTCATATTACCTATATACTAAAAGATTTGGGGTCTAACCGATGTTCTTTACAATTTATATGAATAGTAAATTAAGCTCTTGAACCTTTTTTTTATCATTTTAATTTTTTTCTTTGAATTGAATCCTCTTATATACTAAAATTTTGGTAAAAATATAAAATTAAAAAGAAAAAGAACTGAAATGTAAAACAAAAAATATATATATATATATAGTCAATCTTTAATTAACTACAATTTTCATATTGGTCGCAAAGGTTAATTTTTTATTTTTTAATTCCTATATTAGAGAGAGGAGAGAGAAACTCGTCAAGAAAGGACTGAGAGACAGAAAGTTATCAGTTATTCACTTTTCGACAAAGAAATTCATCATTTTTTGTGTCGACGAGTTTTATTGGACGATGAAGATTTGATGGTGATGTTTTGAATCTTTATTTTACTTGAAAAGGTAGATTAGAGTCGGTTTAAAGATTTTTTATTTAGTTGATTTTCATTTTCCGGTGATTTTGGGCATTTTGGAGTTATTAGGTGATTTAGAAAGGTTTTTAGGGTGTTTATTCATTTTTTTAATTAAAATGGGTTTTAAAAAAGATTTTCAACCAAAAAAACCCATTCCCCCCTTTTCCGACCACCACGATAATGGTTGGATAATGGATCGATGCCATTAGGTGACAAGTTGTTTACCACCAGTAAGTGACGAGTTGTCTTTTTTTAAAAGAAAAAAAAACAAGGGTCAACAAATTGTCCACTTTTTTTTTAAAAATGAAGTATGGTCCAAACACGAAGGCTTTTTGTGGCCCGAACAAGCTAGACCAACCATGCCTGCTAGTTAGGCTAGACCTTTTTGTTTTTGTTTTTATTATTATTGTTTTCTTACAATATCATCTTTCAAATTGAGTTTTTGTTAGATTTTTATATTGGATTTTTTATTTTTATTTTATCATTTAATATTTGATTGATTTTGAATTGGTCTTTCTATTTTATTATCATATTATTAAAATAAATATATATATATTATTGAATTCAATAGACTCTCGATTCAGGTCATGAGTTTGATGAATTTACTTAAGTTGACTAGAGTCAATCTAATATGTCGAGTTGACCAGAGTCAATCTAATATGTCTTCATCTCAATGTTTAGAAAACAGTATCATCTTGATGTTTTTAAAAACTCAAACCACTATTTTACCGATCATGTAGGTTACCTTAAGATTTGCGCACTTGGATTTTATTTTTGGCATTTGTTTTTTTTTCTATAATTTTATTTTTTGTTGAATCCATAAAGTTATTTCACTACCAGAAAACTGGAGAAAACCAACGGAATTACCGACGGAATTTTTCCATCGGTAATAATTACCGCCGGAAATAATTCCGTCTCAAAATCTGTCGGTATATACGGACAGCATAAACCCGTCGGTGACATGGTTGGTATATAGCGACGAAATATTTTCGTCGGTATATACCAATGGTTTCGCCGACGGAGCATACAGTTTGTCTGGAAATACGCAACGGCGTGGTGACATCAGACAATTTTACCAACGAAATTACAGAGGGATTCGAACTGAGATAGTCGTACATTGACGTGGCACTTTCACGGACGGAAGTAATCCATCGGTGATTCCATTAGAAAAAACCATTACATGCTCACCTATCTGTCGACATTCTCTTTCTCTGTTTCTCCTTCTTCTTCTTTCCCATCCCACCTCTCTCCTCCCAAACTGCACCTCCCCTCCCAAACTGCAGCCAAACACCCATCCTAACTCTCCATTATTCTCAACATGAGCACTCAAGTTTCTTATATCTTGTACGTGGTCACAATATCCGTTTCTTGTAGATTTTATCATTTTTTTGTAAGTAAATCTATACTTTTTAGTATTAATATTTAATTGTGAATTTTATTGTTTTAGTATATGTATTTTGTTAACGTTTGTACATGTTTAATTGTTATTTGTCAAAGAAACTTGTAGTATAAATGTATAATTTTATAGTTGTTATAGTTTGTTTTAGATTTTGTCAAATTATATTTGTTTGTAATTAAATTGTTGAAATTTTGTTTGAATTACACCAAATTAAATGTGTCGTTGTGATGAAATAAATAATTAATAACTTGTT
>Ga0325414_1000593_pt1 | contig 30505 bp, 16 predicted proteins | sample PopdelMetagenome_8_FD_206183 | JGI IMG/M metagenome (GOLD analysis project Ga0325414, IMG submission 206183) | Populus deltoides microbial communities from Bellville, Georgia, United States - Leaf-PdKOR-R3 | ecosystem: Host-associated > Plants > Phyllosphere > Phylloplane/Leaf | place: USA... | reverse complement strand
ATTTAAACTATCATTGAAGTACCCTAAACAAATATTCTAATTACTCTTTTTTTTTTTGTAGAAATTGTTTTTATATTTTATAATTTTCATACACTTAAACTATCCTTGAAGTATTATAGACATAAATCTTAATTAATGTTTTTTAATAAATTATTTTTATATTTTATATTTTTAAAATATTTAAAATATCCTTAAAGTATGATACACAGAAATCCTAATTATTTTTTTGTAGAAATTTGTTTTATATTTTATAATTTTAAAGCATTTAAATTATCCTTCAAGTATCCTAAACAGAAATATTAATTAATGTTTTCTTATAAATAATTTTTTATATTTTATAATCGTAAAACATTTAAACTATCCTTGAAATACCCTAAAGAGAAATTAATTCTAATTACTTTTTTTTGTAGAAATGTTTTATATATATTATAATTTTCAAATATTTAAACTTTTATTGAAGTATCCTAGACAAAAATCTTGATTAATGTTTCTTTAAAATGATTTTTATATTTTATAATTTTAAAACATTTAAACTATCCTTAAAGTATCCTAAATAGAAATCCTAATAACTTTTTTCTTTAAATTATTTTTATATTTTATAATTTTCAAACACTTAAACCACCCTACAAGTACGTTAGACAGAAATCCTAATTAATATTTTTTTATAAATTATTTTTATAGTTTATATTTTAAAAATATATAAACCATCCTTGAAGTATCATGAACAGAAATTTAAATTATTTTTTTTAGAATTGTTTTTTTATTTTATAATTTTAAAACATTTAAATTATCATACAAGTATCCTATACAAAAATATTAATTAATGTATTCATATAAATTACTTTTTATTTTTTATAATGTTAAAATATTTAAAATATCCTTGAAATACTTTAAATAGAAATTCTAATTACTTTTCTTTTGTAGAAATTGTTTTTATATTTTATATTTTTCAAATACTTAAACTACCCTATATGTTAGACAAAAATCTTAATTAATATTTTTTAATAAATTATTTTTATATTTATAATTTTAAAATATATAAATTATCTTTGAAATATGATATACAAAAATTCTAATTATTTTTTTTTGGTAAAAATTTGTTTTATATTTGCATGAGCACAAACAACTAAATGAGCTTCTAAGTTCTAACTAACATTGCTAGATGACTTCAAAGCATTTTGCATCATGTTCTGTCATGATATAATAATTCTAATATCACAAATGTTATCAAGTAAAATATAGATATACTAAAAGAACACGGTGTTTTCCTCCCGTGGAAATGATAAGATTATAGATTTTGTAAATAAAAATTTTTTTTGTAACGATGACAAAATTTTATTTTTTTTTGTTGTTTTTTTAGAAAACAAGTTTTCTTTATATTTTCTTGCTTTTTATACTTGGTATTTTTATCATTTTATATTTGATTTATTTATCATTATTTTTTTCTTAACTTTATTTTTTTGTAATATTTTTTTAGTTTTTTTCTTTTTTTTTGAAAAAAAATATTATTTTTTACACTTTGAATATTTATCACTTTACACTTGACCTATTTATACCATTCCTTTTGTTCTTAATCTTTATTTTTTTTGTAATTTGTATTTAATTTTTTTTCTTTACACTTTTTATTTTTAAAATATTATTATACAAAAACTAAGAAAATAGAGTTTCACTATAGTAATTACAACATTATTTTATTCTTCTGCTATGTTAAGAATTAGCTTTAGATTTTTTTTATTTTTATTAACGCACATTATCTTTACTATATTTTATTATATGTGAGCATACGATTATATTTGTTACTCGATGTAAAAAAAACACGTTAATAACACTTGCAAATTAATTCTTGTGTTAGAAAAAAATGTTCTACCTGTAGAGAAACAAGTTGAATAAATGTGTTAACACTTTATTTTTTGTATTTATTAACATAAATGGTTCTCGATATTTATATATTTAATTAAATGCATGCATAAACTTTTTTTTATTTATAATTAGATTTTTTAAATAAAAAAATATATTTGAAAAGCTTGCAGATATGTTTATTTGCTTTTTCCAAAAAAGAATATTTGACCCGCTGAAAAACACGAGTTAAATAACTAGACTTATCTATTTTAAGTTAAATTCAATTAAACTCAACTTTGACCCCTATAATTTATTTTTTTATATTAGCTATATAGTTCTTAAAATCCTCCAAACCAGTTTTCATCCTTTAATAATAGTTATGAATTTCTTTATTAAAAAAAAAAAAACAATGAATGATGTTGTTTGACTATTTTAATGCACCCTTAGGTATTTAAAATAAAATCTTTAATGAAAGATATTAACATAAGAAGCTAGTCTAATAAAAGAAATTAAAATTAATTATAACTTGATTCAAGATCTAATCATGGATTAACTTAAAACATCATGAAAAATTGAAATGTGATCGCTATGAAATTTTTTTTTAATTGTCAAACTTTCAGGCTTTTCAATTTCTTACCAATTTAATTCACCAATTTAACCGGGACAACCCTTCTACTTGGTTTCACATAAAATTCAGCCCGGTTCAAGTCTTAGGATTGACAGGTCATTGGACCGGATGGCGTTGAATTTCACTGGTGCAAAGGGGCTGAAAAATTGTCAATAAAAAGCTTTGGGGGCGCCCTTTTGGCTATACCACACGGTGCCGTTTTACCATTTCCTTCCCGACCCTAAAACCCTACCTTCCATACCCTCCCCAGTTTCCACTTCGCATGATGCTTCTAAGAAAAAAGCAGTCAGTCTTCTCCCTCCCTCCGTCTATTGAAAAATAGTTTGATCTCTTTATAAATAACCACTAAAGCTAAAAACAGTAAATAATGTCGGCCTTATCGAGAGGCCTCATTTCTCGTCTCCATCGGATACTGTCAGCCAATTCAAGAACACCTCCAACAGCAACAACAAAGTTCTACCTCTTAAGATGTTTCAGCGCTGATGCTCTGATCGATGGGTCCCAGGTTGAGTACCATCAACAAAGCCGGGTCATTGAAGCAAAACCGGGTGTAATGACCCCATATTCAAAGCGAACAGGAGTCGTTGCGGTTAAATGTGGAATGACTGCTCTTTGGGATAAATGGGGTGCTAGGATTCCTATTACTGTCTTATGGGTCGATGATAATATTGTCTCTCAAGTTAAAACTGTTGAAAAAGAAGGCTTCTTTGCTTTGCAGGTGCTATCATTTGCGTAAAGTTTCTTTATTTCTTTTTTATCCTTTTGTTGTTAATTTGGCCTTGCTATTGTGATTCTACTGTGTGTTAGGTTGGTTGCGGGCAGAAGAAAGAGAAGCATTTGACGAAGCCGGAAGTGGGTCATTTTAGAGCTCAAGGTGTCCCCATGAAGAGGAAATTAAGGGAGTTTCCTGTTACAGAAGATGCTCTTCTTCCTGTTGGTACTTGTGTTGGCGTTCGACATTTTGTTCCTGGTCAATTTGTTGATGTCGCTGGAATCACTATGGGTAAAGGTTTTCAGGTCTATTTCTATTTCTCCTTTAGTAATCTTCCTTTTGCTTTCATTTTAGCCTATACGTTTTCCCTTTCCTTCTTAGTGTGTTCTTGTTGCACCTGTTTAAGCTTGAAAATGAGTTTACTAGACTCAGGAAGTTCGAATGAGATTACCCAACATTTTTCTTTGTAGTAGGGTATCACTTGATTAACATAATTTAACTATCTGACTATATTGAAAATTTTACTAGGTCGCTGAGTAATTTTCTTACCTTGTTATTTGTGCATTGCTATTATCATAATGACAGCCAGTTTGCTTTGTCAATGGCATTTGAATGAGTATTTCATCGGTTTCTTAGGTCCAAAGCTTATGCTTGTGATTATGTCTGCGAAAGCATGTTCTTTTTCATGTTTTTTTTTTTTTTAATTATTATTACATGTGATGAATTGTACACGTTGTTACAAGAAAAATCCCTTTTCACAAGTTCCAGGAATTCTCTTGTTTAAAATTCTTGTTAATTCAGAGTGAGAAGAAAAGGTTTAGGATTTATTTGTCATGGATATTTACTGTTTTGTTTTCTATATAGGGTGGTATGAAAAGGCATGGATTTAAAGGAGGGCCAGCAAGTCACGGTGCATCCTTATCGCATCGAAGCATTGGTTCTACTGGTCAGAGGGATGCTCCTGGGAAGGTGCGTGTCTCTTTCTTCGAGTGAACTAAAGAGTGATTTGTCTGACCTATCATTATTTTAGACTCATAAAGCTAGGTAATGGGCCAAGATCCTCTGCTAGGACCTTTGGAAGTGACACTGACATGAATTCTGCCTTGAGTTGTGGCTGGAACCTTCCTGCCTGTGGAATATAATACATTCGTTCTCACCATGACTATTGTACAATTTTTTTTGTCAGCATTTGTTTCTTACTCCTTTAAGAAGATAGAGATCAGTGACACAGCTCAAATCAACCGAGTGGAAATTCTAAACTAGCTGGGTTGGCTACTGAACCCTCTTCCTCCATGCTGTCCTGCCTAAAGCCATGTTCTTTGAGATTGGCTTGGTCAATCTCACTTCCTTATTTTGATGATAAAAGTTACACAATCTGGTCAAGGATATCCCATTATTAAGGTCTCGTTGAGTATAGCACCACATATTTTTGTTGTATGTTGCTCCACTTCATCTGTAGTGGTGATGATCTCTTGTCTCTTCTTGACAGGTATTTAAAGGCAAAAAGATGCCTGGGCGCATGGGTGGAGTTCAGAGAACGGTTAAAAATGTTTGGGTCTACAAAATAGATCCTGCAAGGAACCTGATGTGGGTGAAAGGCCAAGTATGGTTCTCGAACCAAATTTATCTTTTCATTAAAAAAAGAAATGAAATTTGAATAGAAGGTTAAGGAGGTTATACCATGCCCGCTGAAAATATTTGCTTTTTTGTGGTCTAAGTGCAATGTTTTTTGTATCACATGTGTCTTGTATCTAGGATGCCAGTTTGAAGTTTTGTTGAGGTAATGGTGAATAATGTTGAAGCATTCTGTAAAGCATGTAAAAGCAAGTTCATTTTTGGTGAAACAAGGATGGAGTCCACTGTCATGGTTTAAGTTTTCTTGTTGTTTAAGATGGGTGTCTAGGATAATTGGGTCTACGGGCAATTGCATTTATGAGTTACCCATCTCAATTTTTTTGTTCTGCAATGCTAATCACATGTTCTATAATGGAGCAAAGAAAATTTATGAAACTTCAACACTGAATTAGAAGGATCTAATTCTTTTGGTCCCTGTTTTTATATCTCCCTCTTTTATCTTCCCCTTTTGTCTTGATGGATCTTAGTTGAGTCATATGCTTCCGCTGCAATAAACCAAGCTTTCCAATCCTTTATGTCTCTCATCTGAAACAATCTTAACGGAGACTTCAATTATTTTCAGGTCCCTGGAGCTGAAGGGAACTTTGTGTTCATAAAAGATTCTGTTTACAAGAAACCTGATATTCAGATGCTTCCATTCCCAACTTACTTTGGTGCAGAAGATGATGATAATGCAGAACCTCTAGTTGCTGATCTTGGAGAAGTAGATCCGTTTATGGTTGCAGATTAGTTGATAGTTACAAGAGCAGGTTTTATTGCCTTGCAGTCACCTTTTCGGTGAACATGCATGCTTATGACGGGCTTACACTCTTATTAGCAATCAAATGAGGCTGTTAAAACAGTTTTTTTTTTTTTGGTCAAAGGACTGGAGGTGAAGGGATTGTAATTTTGTCATTGAGTTCATTTGACATATTGGATTTTGAAATCGGTTGAACACCTTTTTTTCTCTTCCGGTACCAACATGGGAAAGGTTTCCTCAAATAAATATAGGAACTTGTGGATGCCTAGCATGTGATGTAAAATTGTTGCAGAGTCACTGTTCGAAGCTGATGCATTGACTATTATGTTAAACTTGGTTGATTTCTATGTTATTATCATGCATATGCTGAATGTGATCATCACTGGTACCTGTTGAAATAGAATGTTGGGGGTAGATATTTTGACAAAAAAAAAGAAGTTAAGAGTAGCTTTTTTCTCATGTTTATTGCCATCATTTTACCATCAATCTCCACATTAATTTACCTTGATGATGATGATACATGATTAGATGATGTTATTTATTGAGATTATTTTTCTTATTAATATTAAGGTTGTATATCTGGTGTACAAGACACCAACTATCAAGTGGTTGATGTGAGCTCAAATGTGCATGAGCTTAGCAGGAGTGGTGTTTGGAAAGTTTTTTTACATCGTAGAAAAGATATGGAAATATTATAAATTTGAGTTTATTTCTCAAACTTTGTAATTTATTAAACTCATGATATAGGTTTAACTTAGGAGTTCAACATCTAAAAATTAAATGTTAAGGAATAAAATTAATTAATTTAATTTAAAAATAAAATTCTCTTAGAAAAACTAAATTTAATAATAAAAAAATAATAAAAAAAAGACGAGACCTAAGAGAGTGGTAAAGAAAGTGTAAAGGATGGAAAAAAAAAACTTAAAAAAAAACTACAAGAATATGTGTCCATGTTAACTTTATAAATCAGAGCTAATATCTTAAACCTGTAAACTGTTAAATTTTAGACTTGTACTCAACTAAAAGAATGATGAAATTAAAAAAAAAAACTGCAAAAACCATCTAAAAAATAGCAATAAAAAGAGTAGAAACCAAAATTATATTTGAAAATATCTATTGGGGTGAAATTAAAAAAAAAATTTAATTGAATAAATTATTATTAACTAGCTATGTGACCCGCGCTCCGTTACAGATCATATATTTTTATTTTTCATAAGAAATTATCTATGCATGTTTTTTCAACGCATTTTGGTAGTTCAAAAAATATAACAAATCAAAAGTTTATGCACACATGTAATCAAATAAACTAAGAATTATGTGCATTAATAAATCAATAAAAAATCATTCATGACATCAAAAAATAAAATTTAAAAAATCGAGAGACAGATGTAAATTAAGATATTGAATCTTGAAAAATAGAATGTTAAATTGATTGAATAAAATAAAAAGAAAAAAAATATAAGGTTACACATATAAAGAATATCATGTAAAGGTGAATATTTGTTATTTTCAAAACCATGGTTTATCTATATAAAAGATAAAAACAAAACCATAGATGAACTAGAAAAACCACTTCGAAAATTAAACACATAACAAAAAAATTAATATTTTTTAAAAGAGGCTCTTGAACCAAAAAAAAAAAGTTGTCCTTTTTTTTACTTATAGTTTTTTAACCAGACACACCATTTTATTTCTTTTCAATTGCATTCTTTAAAGTTATATTTTCATGTCAACCTTAGTTATCAAACCCGGTCTGGAGGTTGACCTAGCCAAGGGGCTGGGTCTCAGGTTACACGAGTTGACTTGAGTTAACCCGAAAAAATAAAAAAATATTTAAACCAAAAAGTTTATTTCAAAAGATTTTTTATCTCACATTGAAAAGATAATATCTTATTCTTCTAAGTTGAAGTATTTAAACCAAAAAGGTTTATTATCCCACATTTAAAAAACATAACATTTTTCTTGTGAACATAATATATATATATATTAAAGGACTTCAAATCTCACATTGCAAAAATAAAACATTCTTCTAGTATTTATATAGTGAACTTTGAAATGAGTTAGTAACTAACTGAAAAATATAAAAAAAGATGGGTCTTTGGGTAGAAGAAAAAACATATTTGAAAAAAAAAGTCTCTACTGGGTTTTTATCGGATCACCCAAGTTCCGGGTTGACTCGGTGGGTTGACCTGTTTACTCGAGGCCAATTGCAGGTCCAGATTTTGAATGAAACAGACCCAACCAACACTATTAGGTCCTGGTGGCAGAAGGGTCAAACGTTATTGAAAGCAGGACCCAACAACTTTTAACACATTTTTAACTAAAAAACAGTAAAGACAACGCCCTCATGGTGCTACAGTGTCGTACACAGTGTGAACACTATATCTACAATGTGGTCCATAGTGCAATGAGTCTATATCCTCAGTATCTGCACAATGTTTTTCCCATGCCTTTTAAAGTATCGTATAATAAAAAAATTGTAATAAAAAGAATAGCGATGAAATTAAAAAAACACCTTAATTCCATACATTGTTTTAGTTTTTAAAATTGTAATGAAGAGAATACGGATGGAATCTTAAGTATAACATACATTAGGGGTTGATTTGAAAATTTTTCAAGGCCGTCAAGAAAATCGTAGGAGAGAGAGGAAAAAAAAAACAAAACGCTACATGTGCCATTCCAACCTCCATCAAGCTAGACGCATCACTTATTCATGGAGAGAACGTTGAGATGCTTGACCATCCCAGACCCAAGATAACCTTGCGTAAAGGAAGGTGAAAAAAATAACAACGATCAAGGTCAATTAATTTAATAGAAAATGATAAAATCGAATAAAAAATCAATTTAAAATAAACTGAGTCAACCCATGTTAACTCGACTACCTTGCGACCTGAGATATGAGATGAGGATAGCCCCACAAAAAAAAAAGTTGAACAAATTACAAGGCTAAAGGCCTAGTAAGTCAACGTCAAATGATAAAAATAAAAATAAAAATCTAAAAAGAATTTTAAAAAAATACCCAACTCCAATCAGGTAAATCATTTAAACTAATGAACCGAGCCATGAAAATGAAACAACTCTATAAAAGGCAAAGTTGAAAAAATTACAAAGCAAAATTCTTAATTATAAAATTAAAAAAAAACAATGAGGACTAAATCTTACATAGAAAATAATTGAAAGAAACTAATTAGGGATTAAATTGAAAAAATAAATGAAGGAAAGGATAAAAAAAGAGTAAGGAAAAAAATGAGGATCAAAATTTGAAAAAAAATTAAAATTCTAAAGGACAATCGAAAAAATAGAATAAATGCAAAGGATAAAAATATAACAATAAAAAAAGGGACTAGATTGGATACAAAAAGTAAATTAAATTAAATATGCAGTGGGATAAAATTGAAAAAAAAAACCCTTGAAGAAGCATTAAAATCAAAGCAAAAAAAAATAAAAAAATGAGGATCAAATCCAAAACAAATAAAAAGTGGAGGACACAACTATCACCCGCCATGCCAAATACACCACCCCGATAGCTGCTCAGATGAGACAACAATCAAGTTTTATGGTCATTGTAATTGTCCTCACACATCTCTAGAATAGCACAGAGGACTCTAACATGTTCGTGCCACACGTCAGCATATTTTACTAATTTATTAATATTTTAATAAGGAAAATTACAAAAAAAGACTAAAGGGCATGTCATTATTACAAAATAACCATGGCACAATGACAAAAATACTCTCGAAGTCATTCTTAAAATTTAAAAAGTCAAAGGTTAAATATGTAATTTTATTTTAAAAAAATATAAAGATAAATAAAAACCATTCTGCAAAGTTATTTTTCTAAGCAGTTAAGGGTATAAATATTATTTTATTGTACAAATTAAAAGAAAAGGACAAAAAACCCCTATCGAGAGATCGTTCTTTTTTCAGATTTCAAGAGCAATAAAGAATTTTTACTATGTATTTTCAAAATTAATTGATAAAATTATCCTTAATCAATCCACAAATGATATTTAAATCTCCTTGAAAAGATTATTTTACCTTTTGATGTCAAGTAATTGTTAAGAACAATAAAAAAAAAACATAATAATCATTACATTTCTTGATTCTCCTCTAGAAAAAAACTGAGCTCTTTTGGCTTATATATATATATATATAATTGTTTAGGATTTACATATATTGACTCAAATATTAAATCAATAAAGTTGGTTTTATAAACCATTACAAGTCCTAGCTAGCTAACTAGTGCTAGTGCCCACGCTAAGCTGTGGGCTGCTATTTTCACTATAAATTTCTTTTTTTGGTGATGTAATGATTGTGCATCCTTGTAATACTCGTGATTTTAATCTTTTGCTACTAACAAAACTTTATAACTTTTCACCATCTTTTGTTTCTTTTACAATTAACAAAACTCTATAACTTCTTACCAAGGATCTCTTCAAAAGTCGAGAAGTTTAATGATATCAGATTCTCGACAATTATTTTTCAAGTCTTTATTTTATGAATCTCATGATTTGCACTGGCAATAATAAAAGAAAACCTCATCAAATTCAGAACACCATCACCACCAGATAGCAAAAGAATCAGAGAAATAAAACCTATTTATATGCAGTGAATGGAAATGCATGCTAAACCGATCATCAATTATTTTCACAGTCACATATGAAGCATATATCTGAAAAAAATGGTGATTTAGTTTTTGGATTGTTTCCATATATCTGAAAGAACTACATGTATGAAGCTTTCATGTGTTAGCACCAAAGAAGTATGCTTAAAAAAAACACATAATTAGAGATTTATATTTAATATATTTCAATTACGATCGGCTGATCAAGAAGATAAAAAAAAAAGAGCTGAGATATCAATCTTTTTTTGATCAAGATATTCAAATATCATCGTATTTATTTTCTTGGCATTACTATGGTACTAACCAGCTTGATAGAAAAATAAAAGGTATAACTTAAATGCACTAAATTGTTTCATAGGCTTGCTAATGACAACTCACAATATCATTGCACTTTCGAGAGAATAAGCTACAAAGCTTAGTACCCGTTGTTTATTGTTAATAAATACAAGTAAATTGTGTGTCAAGAGGCCAAATTCTTGATCTTTTACTGCTGAAATATACCAGAGAAGAGAGAGAGGAGATGACAATGTAAGAGTTATGCATTTCCTATCCTACAGGGAGTTCATTCTATTTTTGCCTTCCAAGTCACAAACTTAAGTTATACTCTTGGATTTCATTTATAGACATTGAAGGATTGACTGCTATCAAAAACCATCATGGTAACAAAAGCAAATTCAGTAATTCTAAATGCCAAATTATTTTTTTTAATATAATTATCTTTCGACCCCATCGAAGTTGTTTAAAAAAACATCTGGCGACTAAATATAATAAAGTAATAAACAACAACAATCATGAAATCTTATTATCTTATAGATCTTTTAAAAAAATTATAATTTTTTTCAAATTGCTTCACGAAGGGAAAATGGAATCATGAAATCAAGCAAGGGACCAACTTGCTGCACTGACATCAAATTTACTCTTCTTTTTTTTTGTTCCAATCAATAATTTGTGCCTTCAAATCCCAAATCAATTTGGAGTAACTGCTTTTCAATCATTAAAATCTTATAAATCAGAAAGACATATCAAAGTAATACATACAAATCATGGTTTATAAATAAAATGTAGAATGCATCAAAGACAACCATCATTTCTTAACCAATTTTAAAACACAACAACAATAGAACACCATCATTTCTTAACCAATTTTAAAACACAACAACAATAGAACACCATAATAGCAACACCATTGCAACACTTTCAATGAATTACTCACCATACCTCATGTCGCACAGGTGCGGCATCGCGATGAATATTCCATTTCATCTAGGTATCTATCTGGCAAATATAGGAAGACAAAGAATTTTTATCTTTTATCAGTAGAAAACAGGAAAGGAAGTCGCCACCTAATATTTTGGTCACTAGGAACCCTAACTGGTCTCAGAGATCGGGTACGGGGACTGGTTGCGTAAAAGAAAGGTATTAGCACCCCAAATACGCCTTACCTAAGGTAAGCTGCATTGTTTGATTGTCTGATAAAAAAATCTAAGGTGTTATTGTATTTCTAATTGTTGGTTCGTCTATGATTTAATAAAAATCCTCCTCAGTAAGAAGGTCCTTATCTTATCGGGTAAAAACCTAACAATTTTAACGTCAATAAAAAAAAAAGAAAATTCCTTTTTAATAGCGGGAATATATTTTACGTATAAATTCATAATTTAGATACTAAAAGAAAAGAAACAAAATATTTTTTGGGTATTTTTGAAATATTGGCCTAGTTCTCATGGCTTTAATAAATTGGTTATTAAAGCCAAAATGCATGCTAAAACATATATTTTTTTTGTTGTATGAAAATATGATGTGATGATTTTTTCTTATCTTTGAGAAACTTGGCCGTATGCATGAAAACAAAATATTTTTTTTGTTTTATAATTTTTTGCAATGTTTTGACGAAAATCGGGTATTTTAATACCGAATTTGTATCTTTATGGTATAAAAATATAAACCAATATTGCGCAAAATAGATAGAACAATACACGATAAAATCACAAACATTTTTAGAAATATTTTTTGGAATTTTTAAAAAACAATTTGGGGTCGGGCCGGACCCGACCTAGACATTTGGGTTGGGCCAGAAACGACCTGACCCAATGTTCACTGCATGAACAGTGAACATGAATTATAATTCACGCAAATAGCTCCTGAACCTCTAGCGCCTTTGCAGCCACCTTACCCTAGTTGGTACAAGCCAGAGCTCACTTGCGAATACCATGCTGGTGTTGCCGAACATATCATCCATACTTGCAATGCCTTCAAGAGAAAGCTTCTGCAATTAATCAAGGCAGGGTGGATAGCATTCGAAGACACTCCTAACATGAATACGAACCCTCAACCTAATCATGTTTGAAGTGGTAGATCAGAAATACACTAGTGATAGAATGTCCGGGAAATCTAAAAGCACTGATGGTCTAGATAGGGGCGTAAAAGGCAGCATAAATTTTGAAGAACTCGAATTTCGACCACAGTTTTTTGTCCCCATCAAGAGCTGTTGTGGGGAGGCTAGCCTAATAGGAGATTTACCAAAATGGGAGGATGAAGCTAGCCTTATTATTGTCTTTTGTTTGAACATGTCTCTTTTAACTTGTTTAAGTCTTGTTGGTATTTTAGCTCATAACGCCACAAGATTTTCTTTGTCAAATGAGCCCTTCTTGTTAAAAAAATCATGTGTTTTCTTGTGTTCATGATGTGCCTCTATTTTTTTGATTGTTTCATATCTACATAAACACACTCTTTACTCACGAAACCATTGCACCAAGAATTCTTCATTGTGTTTCCAAAACCATGCATGATCTCACATGTTCACAAGGATATTTGGGAATTCAAAGTTTCAGTACAAGACAGAAATCATAGTGATATTTGTCCAAACAAATAAGTTCTAGAAATTCAAGTAATCCCTTAGAAAGGTAACCAAACACCTAGAAAACCTGAATGACAACCCAAAACTTCAAAGCTGAGCTTCAGTGAGAAACCATTTTATATATTCGCATGAAGGCGAGACTTACTAATCCTAAGTGTATACATTTGAAGAGAGTAAGAGCCATCTTTGATAAGCGGTTCACATATATCCTTTGCAATTCTCTTTTGAGCCTAATGCTTTTTTTTTAAAAAAAAAAATTACCTTAGCTAGGATCACACTCCACACTGGGAGGCAGGTGCAAGAAAATTCTCAATGATCAAAGGGCCCCCAACAAAGCTAGGGCCAAAAAAGAATTGCAAAAGGGTCTAAAAGCTTTCTAAAATAACTGATATGATGATGAATGAAGAAAGAAAAAAAGAAAAAGAAAAAGCCCAAGCCCAACACTGGGGGCACGATAAATCATTTTGGAAATAAATTTAAATGACAAAAGGTTAAGAAACAAGCACTAGTGATCCTTAGTCTTGCAATCCCTTAAACACCGTTTGGGCCTACAAATATCCTTATTCTTCATAACCAATAGCCAAAGTTTGTGTTACGTGCCTAATCAAGCCGTTTCTAATCAAGGGCAAGCAGTCTTAATCGATAGGCAATGCCTTCCCACGCAAAACAAATTTATTATTAATGCAAATAAAATGAATGCTTTGAAGACTGGTTCTTTGAAACCCTCAGATTGAATCCTGAACCATTTTTTACCAACAAAACATCATTGCGTATTTTCACCAAAAGCAAAAGAAGGATTCTTTCATCAGTTATGAAAACCTGTCCATAGGAATCACTTGAATTTCTTCAGAATGAGTTTGCTTTAAACCGATGTCAAAATGGTTTCTGTGTCTACAATAGCTTTGAAATTACAAAAAAAAAACTTACATGAAAACATTTCCTTGTAATAACCAAACCTTGTTTCACATAGCCTCATCCAAAAAAAAAAACACATGGTAGGGCTGGCTTCATGATTCCCTTTCTAAAAAAAATGTTGGGCAGAATTGGCAACCCTTTAGATAAAGGTTGGAGAACGAAGAAGTATGATGATATCAAGCCCTTCCAAAAGGTCAAGGTCATAAGATATGACTTGAGTAAGCAAGAGCAAAAGGGCCATCGAAGATTGCTACCAAGACCTAAACTTTCGAGAAAAGACTTCATGAAGAAAGGGGGGGACCTATATTTCTAAGGTAAGTGTACATGCATATTGATCATCATGCATTGCTTTCATCATTGAAATATCAGTGTTTCACCATCACTTCATGGGTAGTGCGTTTTATAACCCTACATCCTTTCAGTGGGCCTTTGAGCCACCATCTTTTGGGTCGTGCGTTTTCTAACCCTACCTCCTTTTAATACGCCTTTGAGCCCTTACATCTTTTCGAGTGCGCCTTTTAGCCCTCATCCCTTAACTAGTGTGTTATCTAACCCTACCTACTTTCAAGTGCGTTCGAGCCTTTATCTTTCAGATAACGCGTTTCATAACCTTGTCTCCTTTCGAGTGCACCTTTGAGCCCTCGTATCTCCCTTCGAGCCCTATCATTTCGTCCCTTCAAAACTTTCCAAACTTTTTCCACCTAGTTAGGTCACCCATTACTATGAGATCATTCTTCCACCTGGGTAGATCACCCATTACAATAAGATCATTCTTCCCTTTTCTACTTGGGTAGGTCACCCATTACAATGAGACCATTCTTTCGTTTTTCCAACTAAGCAGGTCAACCATTACAATGAGATCGTTCTCCACATTTTATTTTTACCTGGTAGGTCACCTATTACAATGAGACCATTCTTCCACCTGGGTAGGTCATCGATTACAACAAGACCATTCTTTTCTTTTTTTCACTTAGGTAGGTCACCCATTACAATGAGACCATTCTCCGCATTTTATTTTTACCTGGGTAGGTCACTCATTATAATGAGGTCATTCTTCCACCTGGGTAGGTCACCCATTACAATGAGATCATTCTTCCCCTTTTCCACTTGAGTAGGCCATCCATTATAATGAGACCATTATTTTTTTGGGTAGGTCACCCATTATAATGAGGTCATTCTTCCACCTGGGTAGGTCACCCATTACAATGAGACCATTCTTTCCCTTTTCCACTTGGGTAGGTACCCATTACAGTGAGACCATCATTTTCTAGGTAGGTCACCCATTACAATGATATCATTCTCCGCATTTTATTTTTACCTGGGTAGGTCATCCATTACAAAGAGACCACTCTTCATATTTTTCACTTGGGTAGGTCACCCATTACAATGAGACCATTCTTCCACCTGAATAAGTCACCTATTACAATGAAACCACTCTTCCCCTTTTCCACTTGGGTACAATGAGACTATTTTTTCTAGGTAGGTCACCCATTACAATGAGATCATTCTTCTACCTAGGTAAGTCACCCATTACAATGAGATCATTCTTTTCTTTTTCCATTTAGGTAGGTCATCTATTACAATGAGACCATCATTTTTTCTGAGCAGGTCACCCATTACAATAAGACCATTCTCAGTGTTTTTTTTACTTGGGTAGGTCACCAATTATAATGAGACCATTCTTCCATCGAGTAGGTCACCTATTACAATGAGACTACTCTTTTTTTTCCACTTAAGTAGGTCACATATAACAATGAGATCATTCTCCATGTTTTTCCACTCGGGTAAGTTACCCATTACAATTCGACCATTTAAAAAATCTTTGAATTTCACCAGAAAAACCTTTCGACCATTTGAGTGCGCTTTCTAGCCCTCAAATGCTTTCAAAACAATTCATCATATAGTGAGTCCGTTATCTTTTCCTTTTTCTACTATCAAAATCTCTTACGAGACTTTCTATCATAAGCATTGTAAAGAGAGGGGCAACTGTCATAACCTATTTTTGGGTTATTCCTCAAATTCAATTTTTCTCTTCCAAAAATAAAAAATATATATTCAGACTAAAAACAAAAAAATCTAAAAAATAATAACAATGAGAAAAGGATGTTGGAGCGCCCAGAAAATGGCTAGAAATTAGTTGAGGAGGCTAAAAAATTAAAATTTGACAGTATATTTTTTTTACAGATGAAGAGTCCTGTTGACAAAGAAAATTCAATTTGAAAAAGAAAGGTCCAAAAACAAATATTTAAATACTCAATTAAATTTCATTAGAAGTTTAATTGAATTTATGAAGGGTTTGATTGTAAGAAAAATTGATTTTTAAGTCAATCTAAGCTTTAATAGGAAGAAATTAAAGTTCTGGGTTAAATTAGAAGTTTTAAGAGTTGACTTGATCAAATCAAGGGTTTAATTGCATAAATATTGAAGTTTTATGGCCAATTAGGGACTTGATTGAAGAAATCCAAAACCAAGGACCAAACTGGAAAAGGCGCGTGAATAGAGAGATTGAAATTGACCAAATCAGGGGTCAAATTGAAGAAATTGGAAGTTTATTGATCGATTAAGAGTCAAATTGAATAAATCCGAAACCAAGGACCAAAAAGGAAATAGACACTGAAATCTGGGGCTTGATTGAAGTTCTTCAAGGGTGAAATTGAACAGAATTAAAATTTTAAAGCCAATCAGGGATGTAATTAGAGATAAGTCACAAATTGAAGGACTAAAGTGTAATTGACAGAAAAGTTACTATTCATCTTCTCCAGAAAGGCTGCCAAAGGGGCTTCTTTCATAAGGCGTTTGACGCCTCGTTTCTTCCTCAAATTAGATAAAACCTGCACGAAAATGATCTTGTGATACCTGACTACATGCTAGTATAAACCTTTTGGGCTTATCGAGGCTGCAGAGGCGGTGGCACCGCCCTAAAGCAGCCAACCCGACCAACTATTTTCCTGCACAAAACTGGCAGTTCATTATTGTTTCTTTGAAGCAATGGCTGGAGTGCTTTCGGGTCGAACCAAGGGCCGAAATTTGGCACTAGAAGAGAAAAGTGTCCCTCTTCCACCACCTATAAATAGATGTGATTTTCATGCTCCAAAGGTGGAGAAAATTTGGTCCAAAGGCAGCCAAAAAACTAGCCATTTCTGGTTCCAACCAACATTTACCTCCCTTCCTTCTCTCCCTACCGTGTCTTCAGCCCCTGAAGCCCCCCCACACACCTTTCTCCTCCACCAAAAGACGGCGGTGTAGCCTCCCTACGAACCTAAATCCTCACCAGTGGCAGAACAGCCGCGGACCGCCGAGCCTCTCTCCTCTGCAACTTTTCTTCTTCCGTCACCAGCAACCGACACTGGCCACCATTCCCTCCATCAAAGCCTACTGAGCCACTAGCCTAACCTCCTCATCGTAGCCAAGCTTCCACAGCAGGTCAGCCTCCTTCCCCTTCACTTTCTTCTTCTTCCTCCTCTTCCTCTTCTTCATTGTCTACTGAGTGAACAGTAGACGTGAATTATAGTTCACGTCCTACTGTTCACACATGAACAATACACCTAAATGACATGTACCAGAAGTTATTAAGCATTGGGCAAGTAGCTCCTGAACCTTTAGCGCCTTTGCAGCCACCTTATCATAGCTGGTATAAGCTAGAGCTCACTTGCGAATACCATACTTGCAATGCCTTCAAGAGAAAGCTTCTGTAATTAATCAAGGCAGGGTGGATAGCATTCGAAGACACTCCTAACGTGAATACAAACCCTCTACCTAATCATGCTTGAAATGGTAGATCAGAAATACACTAGTGATAGAATGTCTGGGAAATCTAAAAGCACTGATGGTCCAGATAGGTGCGTAAAAGGTAGCATAAATTTTAAAGGACTCGAATTTCGACCACAGTTTTTTGTCCCAATCAAGAGCTGTTGTGGGGAGGCTAGCCTAATAGGAGATTTACCAAAATGGGAGGATGAAGCCAGCCTTATTATTGTCTTTTGTTTGAACATGTCTGTTTTAACTTGTTTAAGTCTTGTTGGTATTTTAGCTCATAACGCCATAAGACTTTCTTTGTCAAATGAGCCCTTCTTGTTAAAAAAATCATGTGTTTTCTTGTGTTCATGATGTGCCTCTATTTTTTTGATTGTTTCATATCTACATAAACACACTCTTTACTAAAAGAAAAGAAACAAAATATTTTTTGGGTATTTTTGAAATATTGACCTAGTTCTCATAACTTTAATAAATTGGTTATTAAAACCAAAATGCATGCTAAAACATTTTTTTTGTATGAAAATACGATCTGATGATTTTTTCTTATCTTTGAGAGACTTGATCGTATGCATAAAACAAAATATTTTTTTTATATAATTTTTTGCAATGTTTTGACGAAAACCTGTTATTTTAATACCGAATTTGTATGTTTAGGGTATAAAAATACAAACCAATATTACGCAAAATAGATAAAAAAAAATACACAAGAAAATCATAAACATTTTTAGAAAGATTTTTTGGAATTTTTAAAAATAAATTAAAAAACATTTGGAGTCGGGCCGAACCCGACCTAGAAATTTGGGTTGGGGCAGAAGCGAGCCGACCCAATGTTCACTACATGAACAGTGAACTTGAATTATAATTCACGCCCACTATTTGTCGCACCCTCACGGCGAAGAGCGGCGTTGCGGCGACCATCGATTGATTTCAGGGTTTTTTTTGTTTTTGTGAATAAAGGAGTCGCCACCTAGTATTTTGATCACTGGGAACCCTAACTAGTCTTTCAGAAATTCTAAGGCAAGAGACTGATTGCATAAAGGGAAGGTATTAACACCCCTAGTACGCCTCACCTAAGGTAAGCTGCTTGATGTTTGGTTTGCTTTATAATTGCTATGATGTTGGTGTTTTCTAATCCCATCAGTTTTTCTAAGTTTGATTCAAACTAAATTTATTAAGATAGAAATCCAAGGAGATTCAATGTGCTTCGAAAGCTCATTTTTTCCTTAGTATTTCAAGAGTTTGTGACTCGTGAATCGCAAGGAGAAGGGACAAAAATTTAGAAATTTAGGGCGCTTTAAAAAAACCTATTTTTTTTGCCTTAGTGTTTTACTCTCACGGCTCGTAAACCGTGGAGTAAAAAAATTGAAATGTCCTCGATTATAATCAAGGCTTCTTTCAAGGATATGTACGGATTTATTATTCCTAGAAAATTATTTTGGATATTTACCACTCCAGGTTTCTTTATCCAAATATTAACAGTGAATAATAACAAATTATTCCCAATAATATTTTGGATATTCGTCCTTTAAGGATTTCTTTATCCAAACATTAGCAGTGAATAATAGATAAATTCCCCCCAAAATAAGATTTTTATATTTTTTTGGAATATTGGCCAATACCCTTTGGAGTTTTACAAATATGTTGTAAAATTCAGAAATGCAAGAAAATAATTTTTTTTTATGTTTAAGAAATCCATGCGAAAACACATTTTCAAAACTTCAAATATTTTTTTTTATATGAAAAGAAAATTCAGAATATATTAGGGTATTGGCCATATGCAACACACAAGAAAATATTTTTTTTGTTTTTTCAGATATATATATATATATATATATATATATATATATATATATATATTTGCAACATTTCGTGGAAAAACCGGGTATTTTAATAACAGATTTGTATTTCCACAATATAAAAAATACAAACTATAAACTAAATACACGAGAAAACCAACGATATTACTCATTTTTTTTGGGCTGGGTCCAACTTGACCCATGTGGCTAGGCTAAACCCAACAGGCTTAGCCGGGTCGCTGGCCCAAACTAATGACCCGGCTGGGCAAACAATGCCTCATTATTTACTGTTCAAGTGAATTATAATTCACTTGAACAGTAACAAAAGCATGCACAGTAACCATTAATATGCAAAGTGAAAAGAATGCATGGAAACTCACCTGGCGCTGAGACAAGCGAAGGCGATGGCGCTGAGATGAATGGGCGCTGCTCACGAAGGAAGATCCAGCATGCTGCTCATAGCAGAAACATAATTGTTGTCATGCAGGAGAGTTTCCGATGTGGCTTTAATAGAGGTTGGGAACAAAAACATCCTGCTGTCATGTTACTACTGCTGTTTGCCGCTTTGGGAGGAAGGATCCCTACTACTATGCTACTTTTGCTTATTGCTGCTCACAGTGTTGTCATCTTGTTCATAGGTTGAGGAAAGTCTTCCGCTGGCATGGAAAAAGATCAGCACCCTTGGAGTCTCGGTTTTCTGCTCCTTTACTGTCCTTCGACCTCCCCTCTTATTTCTCCATCTTCTCCGTATGATCTGTTGTTAGCAGCGGAGTGGAAGGGAGAGTGAAGGGCCGGCACAGCCCGTTCTCTGGTCAGGAGAAGATGAGGCTGTTCTATATATCTGGCCAGGGGTTTCTCTGATTTTCTTCTTTAGAAGAGGGGCGGCAGTCAAGGTCTTCTGGTTTACTTCAAAAGGAAAGGGAAATGAGGGGAGTGGAGATGGGAAGGGAGGTCTTGGCTGAGAGAGGCAGCTCATTGCACGGGGCTGTGAGTGGGAAACGTGGGAAGGAGAGAGATGAGTCGACTGTCTGTGGGGTGTAACAGCTGAGAAAGGGAAAAGTCAGGTGAGGGGGAGCGACTTCTCTTAGCTGGGAGAGCAGGAGCAAGAAAGTGGGTGTTGTGGCCGCCAGCTGCTGTGGGGAAGATCGAAGGGGAAGAAGATCTGTTGAGATGGGGGGAGTTCCGCTGGTATCTGCGTATTTGTGTGGTTTCTCTGGTTTGCTTTGCCAAGGCCAAAAGGGGGGAAAGGGTGGCGGCTAGTTTTTTTTTTTTTTTAAGGAGGGGCTGCAACCAAGGAAGAGAAACAGGTTTAGGTTTTTTATCTTTAGGGATTTTTGTGTTTCTCCTTTTTTGAAAAATTGCCCCCCTGTGAATATTTTTCCCCTCCCTCTGCATATGGCTGAAGGTCCACATATATAGAAAATCTCTACACGTGCTATTTAAGGAAATATTGCAATAATTATTGCAGAGATTGTCTTCTATAACCAGCACCAACAAATCCTATATATATAGCATTTTATATTGCAGTGATTATTTTTCATAACCAGCACGAATCAAATCATATATCTATGGTATTTTATATTGCAGTGATTATTTTCCATAACCAGCACAAATCAAATCATATATCTATGGTATTTTATATTGCAGTAATTATATATGATTCAATAATTACCTCCTTGACACATTGCTTCCTTAATATTAGCCCTGATGCTTTATGTTATCGTCATACGTAAACCCTTATTATTATTATTATTTTTATTTTTATTTTTTTATTTTTGAAAAATTTGTCAAAACGTGGGTCAAAAATTGGGTAGCAACAGATGCCTCCTCTTTACAATGCTTACGAAGCAAAACTCCCATCTAGCGATTCCCTTTAACCAAAGCTAAACTCTGTGTGTGGTTAGGTTAACCTGAGATCCCATCTGGTGATCTCCTTTAATCCGAAGCAAAGTTGGTGTGTAGCTCGGTTAACCTGAAATCCTATATGGCGATTCCCTTTAACCAAAGCGAAACTCTGTGTATGGTTGGGTTAACCTGAGATCCCATCTGGCGATCTTCTTTAATCCGAAGCAAAGTCGGTGTGTAGCTCGATTAACCTGAAATCCCATCTGGCGATTCCTTTTAACCAAAGCTAAACTCTGTGTGTGGTTGGTTTAGCCTGAGATCCCATCTGGTGATCTTCTTTAACCAAAACCAATATAAAAATGTGTGTGTGGTCTTATTATGACGGGTGACCTACCCAAAATGAAAAATGGTCTCATTATGACGGGTGACCTACCCAAATGCAAGATGATCTCATTGTGATGGGTGACCTACCCAAGTGGAGAGAAGGGAAGAGTGGTCTCATTCTTATGGGTGACCTACCTAGGGGAAGAATGGCCTCATTATAATGGGTGACCTACCCAAGTAAAAAAACATGGAGAATGGTCTCATTCTAATGGGTGACCTACCCAGAAAAAAAATAATGGTCTCGTTGTGATGGGTGACCTACCCAAGTGGAAAGGGAAAAGAGTGGTCTCATTCTTATGAGTGACCTACCTAGGGGGAAGAATGACCTCATTATAATGGGTGACCTACCCAAGTAAAAAAAAAAGATGGAGAATGGTCTCATTCTAATGGGTGACCTACCTAGAAAAAATGATCTCATTGTGATGGGTGACATACTCAAATGGAAATGGGGAAAAGTGGTCTCATTCTTATGGGTGACCTACCCAAGGGAAAGAATGGCCTCATTATGATGGGTGACCTACCCAGGTGGAAAATGATGGCCTCATTATGATGGGTGACCTACCCAGAAGTAAGAGAAAATGATTTTAGAAAGGGGTCTCAATATCTGGAGACCTGCTCATTTTATTTATTTATTTATTTTTTTTAGAAAACTCCATGCTTTTTCTAGGGAATGGTCTCAAAATCGGATGACCTTATTTTAAAATTTAGAAAAACTAACGTTTTTTTTCAAAAAATGGTCTCAATATCGAGTGACCTGCCCGTTTTGAACTTCAAAAGAAATCATCTTACCTTGAGGAGTGAAACAGTGTCGGTTTACAATTCCTATCCTTTTCCGTAGTTTCGTTGACCTGAGATTTCGTACCTCGACAGTTCCCAAAAACTTGGAAACTATTTTGGCTTTCATCACACCTTTTCCTGTCAGGTTAGTGTTATGAAAATATAGCATGCATGTTTTTGTTACCTATTTTTTTTTAAACATAGGTCCCCCTTTTTGTTGTTGCCTTCTTCGAGCTCTTGTTTTCATTTGTTTGCCCGACCTGTCCTCTTCAACCAATATGTGCTCCACGTGCTGCATTTCCTATCCTTTTATGCTTGATGAAGAGATCTCTAGTTCCTTATGGGGCCCTTTCTTGCTTCATTGAATATTGCCTTTTATTATACTTTTGCAAATGTTTTAATTGTCTTTTCCATTTTTTAAGAAATTATTTTCAGAGGAAAACTCTAAGGATCTGGTTTTACTCATGAAAACTGAAACTTTTAATGCAATCATCATATTTTGTTTTTAGTAAATCTCATAAAAGGTATTTCAGAAGTTCTATGATGATACCACTTTGGGCTATGGTTCCCTATAGACCCCTACATGCATTTTTTGCCCCTAGTGTGGTGTGCAATACCTATCAGGTTTAAATTTGGTCTGGATCCCTCAAATTTGAGAATTGGAGTCATCTCGTTAGTCATGCGTAAAAACAGTAAAAAATTTTGAATGCTATGAGATTATGCGTTTTACAAAGAAAAGGTTTTTTACAGAGAGAATTCATGGCCGAACTTTATTTTATTGATTGGAAGCATAATATTTCTTTATAGAGTCAACATTCATAGGTTTAACTAGATCTTTTCCATCTATTATAGATAACAATAAATCTCCTCCCGAGAACACTTTCTTTACCACCAAAGGGCCCTCATTGTTTGGCGCCCATTTGCTCTAATCTTCTCCTAGTAAAAGACAATACTTTCTTCAGTACAAGATCTCCTTCGTGGAATCCTCGAGGTCGAACCTTCTTGTTGTATGATTTGACCATCCTTCTTTGGTAAAGTTGATGACAGATTGCGGCTATCCTCTTTTCACTGATCAGATTCAGTTGTTCATATCTAAATTTTGCTCATTCTACCTCTTCCAGCTTAGAGTCTACTAGTACTCTCAATGAGGGGATTTCCACTTCTAAAGGCATAACCGCCTCCATTCCATATACCAACGTGTACGGGGTGGCTCCTGTTGAGGTTCGGACTGCGGTGCGATACGCATGAAGGGCAAGTAGCAACATCTCATGCCAATCCTTATAGGTGACTACCATCTTCTGAATAATCTTTTTGACATTCTTGTTAGCAACTTCTACCGCACCATTCATCTTTGGTCTATACAGCGAAGAGTTGGAATGCTTGATTTTCCATTTAGCACATAGTTCCATTATCTTGCCATTGAAATTCTGGGCATTATCAGTTATAATCTTTTCTGGTGGACCATATCGACAAATCAAATCCCTCAATAAATTTCCTCACCACTTTTTGCATCACATGAGCAAATGACCCGGCTTCTACCTATTTTGTAAAATAGTCGATAGCCACGAGAATAAACCTATGACCATTGTTGGCTTTTGGGTTTACAGGTCCAATCACATCAATTCCCCACATCGTGAAGGGCCATGGAGATATCAAGTTAATAGAGGAGCTGGAGGGGCGTTGATTTTGTCACTGTATACTTAGCACTTATGACATTTTTGGACATAGTCGATGCAATCCTTCTCTAATGTCATCCAGAAGTAACCGGCTCTTTGTATCTTCCTAGCCATCACGTGTCCATTAGCATGGGTTGAGCAAATCCCTTCATGGACTCCCCGTAACGCGCTTTTTGCCTCAAATTCATCCAAACATCTCAACAAAGTCTCGCCGGATAATTTCTTATACAAAATCTCCCCATCAAGATAAAAATCCATTGTCAAACTCCTCAAGGTCTTCTTTTCGACTTTGGATGCCCTCACGGGATATGCCTGGTTTTGGATGAAATTCTTGATATCATAATACCAAGGGTTTCCATCCACTTCTCTTTCGACTGAGCAACAATAAGATGGGTTATTTCTGATATTGATGTGTACCGGTTGTACCTTGTGCCCAAAATCTATCTTGGCCATAGATGCTAGTGTGGCCAAACTGGTTTCCTTCCCTTCCCAGATGGGTGAACTCTATTTCCTCAAATTCTCCAGCCAGTTTAGACAAGTATTCCTGGTAAAGCCTTAACTTCTCTTCCTTGGTTTGCCATTCTTCTTTTACTTGGCAAATGATCAGCATTGAGTCTCCATACACATATATCTTTCTGATGTTCATCTCCAATGCAACCTCTAAACCGAGAATGCAAGCTTTATACTCAGCTGTGTTGTTGGTGCACCCGAACTGCAGCTTAACTAAAACCAAATACTGCTTCTTATCAGGAGAGATTATCACTGCACCCGCTCCGTTACCACATATTTACAGCACCATTAAAGTACATAATCCATCAATCTGATTTCTCTTCCTCGATTGCAAGCACATCTTCATCGGGAAAGTCAAAGTTTAATGACTTATAATCTTCCATAGCATGGTCAGCCAGGTGATCGGCAATAACGCTCCCTTTCACGGCTTTCCTTGTCATATATACTATGTCATATTCGGCCAATAGAACTTGCCATCTTGTAATTCGACTCGATAGATAGGGCTTTTCATAAATGTATCTCAACGGGTCTAATAATCTCTTTGTAGCCCATATCAGTACGCAACACAGCTTCTCAATCACAGTATACCTAGACTCACATTCCGTGAACTTTTTGCTCAGGTAATAAATGGCCCTTTCCTTCCTTCCGGTTTCATCATGTTGCCCAAGCACACATCCCATTGCTGTTTCAGTTACTGTTAGGTACAATATCAATGGCCTTTCTGGTACAAGAGGAACGAGCCGGGGTGGGTTCAGCAAGTACTGCTTGATTTTCTCAAAAGCCTCTTCGCACTCTTCATTCCAAATTCCAGGCTTTTTCTTCCTTAACAAACGAAAGATCGGGTCACAAGTCGTGGTTAATTGGGATATAAATCGAGTAATATAATTCAACCTTTCTAAAAAACCTCTCACATCCTTCTCAGTCTTGGGAGGTGGCATAGATTGAATAGTCTTTACTTTGTCAATATCCACTTCTATCCCTTTGTCACTTACCACAAATCCCAACAACTTCCCAGATTTCACTCCGAACGAACACTTCGCTGGGTTAAGCCTCAACTTATATTTCCTTAGTCTTTCAAACAATTTCTTTAATATTTGGACATGATTCTCTCCCTCTCCGGATTTAGCAATCATGTCATCCACGTATACTTCAATCTCTTTGTGCATCATGTCATGAAACAAAGTCACCATAGCCCTTTGGTAGGTGGCCCCAGCATTCTTTAAACCAAATGGCATGACTTTGTAGCAAAAGGTTCCCCATGGTGTTAGAAAAGTTGTCTTCTCCTTATCCTTTTGCGCCATTTTTATCTGATTGTAGCCCGAAAATCCATCCATAAAGAAATATGTGGAGTTGTGTGCTGCATTATCAACTAACATATCTATGTGTGGTAGAGGAAAATTGTCTTTAGGGCTAGCCCGGTTTAAGTCCCTAAAGTCCACACAAACTCTGATTTTACCTTCCTTTTTGGGTACCACCACTATGTTCGACACCCATTATGGATACTTGACTACTTTCAAAAAACCAGCGTTCCATTGTTTTTCAATTTCTTCCTTTACTTTGATTAAGACTTCCGGATGAGTTCTTCTCAACTTTTGCTTAACCAATTTGCATCCTTCTATTAGTGGTACCCTATACAAACCAGGCATATCCTTGTAGGATCAGGAAAAAAAAATCTACATAATCTTGGAGTAGTGCAATCGACTCTTCTCTTTCTTTAGGGGTGATCAAAGTCCTTATCTTCAACTCTCTCTTGATTTTTTCATTGCCCACATCTATGGTTTCAAATTCTTTTTTAGCGGGTTTCCAAGCTTGTTCATGTTGTTCTTATTAATTTTTGTGAATCCCCTAATGTTATTTTCCTCTCATTCTTCATCTTCTACAACTAATATGTATTTTTTAAAGTTCAGCCATTCATTCTAAGTGTAAAGTGCTTGTGGTGTTATGAAAGATCCGCTTTGAAAACGGAAAGTGATGTGTAAGAACATGAGGATGAACTTTTGAAAGTGCATGATCTCATTAAAAGGAAAAGTTTGGCTAAAAAAAACAAGGATAAAATCCAATTGACATTTGGAACCTCGATTTAAAAGGTGAAAAAGGCAAACAACACAATATCATGATCAAACAAGCATTGTTGATTAAATTTTGAACACCAATAGAGCTTCTTGGGTCTCCAAATTCTGGAACATCTCTCCCTTTGCTAGCTTTTGAATAAAGGTCTTGAGATTCAAGATGCTTTTGACCTTAGGCTTGTTTGGATGAAAAAAGATATTATGGAGCATACATCCTAAGGATAGGTTCTATTTCCTTCATGTGAGACATTGGGTAGGTTTACTACTTGGTCTCTAAAGAGGGTCTCTTGTTGTCCTAGTGATCACCCTCGTAAAGACAATATGGGGGTTTAGCAGTTAGTAGGATGGCACATGTACCAATCAATATTAGTCTAAACACTCAACAAAGAGTTGGGGTTTACACAAACTTAAATCTTGACTTAAGTTATAAGGCAAGCTGCTAGTCCCCCACTTAAATGTTATGGTGTTGGTGTTTTCTAATCTCATCAATTTTTCTAGGTTTGACTCAAATTAAATTTATTAAGATAGAAATCAAGAAGATTCCATGTGCTTTAAAAGCTTATTTTTCCCTTAATATTTCAAGAGTTTATGACTCGTAAATCGCAAGGAGGAGGGACAAAAATCTAAGGAAATTCAGGGCACTTTAAAAGCTTATTTTTGCCTTAGTGTTTCATACTCTTATGGCTCGTAAACCATGAAGTAAAAAAATTGAAATGTCCTTGATTATAATCAAGGTTTCTTTCAAGGATGTATAATGACTTATTATTCCTAGAAAAATATTTTGGATATTAACCACTTGGGGTTTCTTTATCCAAACATTAACAGCAAATAATAACAAGTTATTCCTAATAATATTTTGAATATTCATCCCTTTGGGGTTTCTTTATCCAAACATTAACGGTGAATAATAACAAGTTATTCACAATAATATTTTGGATATTCATCCCTTTGAGATTTCTTTATCCAAACATTAACAGTGAATAATAGATGAATTCTCCCCAAAATAAGATTTTTATATTTTTTAGAATATTGACCAACACCCCTTGAAGTTTTACAAACATGTTGTAAAATCCAGAATATAAGAAAATAATTTTTTATGTGTTTAAGAAATCCATACTAAAACACATTTTCTTTTAAACTTCAAATATTTGTTTTTTTTAAAGAGAAAATTCAAAATATATTAGGGTATTGGCCGTAAGCATGAAAACATTATATATATATATATATATTTGTCACATTTGCATTGAAAATCGGGTATTCTAAATGCGAGATTGATATTTTTTTTATAATATAAAAAAATACAGACTTAAAATAAATATGCTAGAAAATCATTAATCTCACTTTTTTTTTGGAAAAAAAAAGTGAAACTAGTAGATCTGGCCGAGTCACTTGCCTAAGCAAGTGACTCGGCTGGACACAAAAAAACTCAGCTACTGTTCAAGTGAATTATAATTCACTTGAATAGTAAACACAAAAGGCATGCACAGTAGGTGTGTAATTAAAATGCAAAGTGAAGAGAACGCATGGAAACTTACCTGGCGCTGAAACGGGTGAAGATGATGATGCTGCAGTTTCTTGCGCACAACCGGTCATCACTGATTCTAAAGACAACGACAAATGCTGGTAACTGGTGTTGGTCTCTGTCTTTCTCTTCTTGCCGATGCTTTCTCTGGAGACGACGAAGACGATGATGAAGGTGTGATGTGCCAGCGGAATGGATGTTCTTCCCTCTGTGTTTTCTTGTTGTTTCTCTGTTTTCCTGTGGGCTGCTGCTTCGGCTAATACCTATGGAAGAAAACATTACACTGCTGGAGGAGAAGAAACTGGAGACGTAAACGAAAGGACGAAGGCGATGGCAAGGGCATGCTGCTTGGTCCCTGTGTTTTCTTCTGTTTATATTCTTTCCTTCTGCTCGTCCCTGTTGTGTTCTTCTTCGTTCGTTTGTTCTCTAGTTTTCTTTCCTGTGCTTCCCCTGTTTCTCCCTCTGTATTTTCTATCTTCCTCCTTCTCTTTTGTTTTTTTATGTTCGTCCTTCCTCTCACTTGCATCCGTCTTCTACTGAGAAGAGATGGTTGCTGCTGCTATGGCTGGTGCATTCTCACAGTAAGAAAAGGGAGTGAGGGCTGGTGCTTATGGGGGCTCTCGGTGAGAGGGAGACAAGTTCGGGAGGAGATGGTGGTCATGGTTTGGGGAAGATGGTGTGAGTGTACATAGGTTGCTGGTTTAAGTAACAACCAGGGCTACTGAAGGAGGCTGGGATGGTTGGAGATGACGGGTCCGGGGGGAAATGGTTGGCTATGGGTAAGAGGAGAAAGGGGCTGTGGCTTTAATGGGGTTCTTTTGCAAGGGAAGAATGGAGATGGGGGACTAACAGAGAGGGGAATTGCTGCATTTTGGAGGAGAGATGGCGATGGTGGAACGACCAAGAGGGGAATGGGGGTTCTGGTGAAAGGGAGAGGGACAGTGTATGGCCAGAGAGAGATCCTTAGTTTCTTCAAAGGGAGGGGCTGCTTCGTTGTTTTTATTTTTAAAAGATGAGCAGGGGCTACAGCTTCTTTGCTAGAGAAATAGGGTTAAGGTTTTCTTTGCGCAGGGTTTTTTTTTATATGTTTCCTCTAATTTTTGTTTGTCTCTCTGCCCCCTTGTAAATTTTTCTCCCCTCCTCTTAAATATAGCTGAATGTTCACTTATATAGAAAATCTCTACATGTGTTATTTAATGAAATATTGCAATAATTATTGCAGAGATTGTCTTCTATAACCAGCACCAACAAATTCTATATATATAACATTTTATATTGCAGTGATTATTTTCCATAACCAGCACGAATCAAATCATATATCTATGGTATTTTATATTGCAGTAATTATATATGATTCAATAATTATCTCCTTGACACATTGCTTCCTTGATATTAGGCCTGATGCTCTATGTTATCGCCACACGTAAACCCTTATTATTATTTTTTATTTATTTTTATTTGAAAATTTATCAAAATATAGATAAAAAATTGGGTAGCAACAGATGTCCCCTCTTTACAATGCTTACGAAGCAAAACTCCTCAATGTTTTACATAGTAAGCTTGTAAAGAAAAAGTATTCCTTGCTTGCTGAGTGATCCACTCATCCAAGAACTTCACTTTTTTAAAAGAAAATGGTCTCGTTATCATGGGTGACCTGCTATTTTTTTTTATAAAGAAAATCGGTCTATTTTCACAGGCGACCTGCCCACACATACTCTAATCTGGTCTCTTTTCAGGGGCGACCTGCTCCACATACTCACGCTGGTCTATTTTCATGGACGACCTGCCTTTTTGAGTGGGTTAACCTAAGATCCCATCTGGCGATCTCCTTTAACCCGAAGCAAAGTCGGTGTGTAACTCGATCAATCTAAAATCTCATCTGGCGATTCTCTTTAATCAAAGCTAAACTTTGGGTGTGGTTGGGTTGACCTGAGATCCCATTTGGCGATCTCCTTTAATTCAAAGAAAAGTCAGTGTGTAGCTCGGTTAAAGCTAAACTCTATGTGTGGTTGGGTTAACCTGAGATTCCATCTGACGATCTTCTTTAATCCGAAGCACAGTCGGTGTGTAACTCGATTAACCTAAAATCTCATCTTGCGATTTCCTTTCACCAAAGCTAAATTTTGTGTAGTTGGCTTAACCTGAGATCCCATCTAGCGATCTCCTTTAACCAAAACCAATATAAAAATGTGTGTGGTCTTATTATGACGGGTGACCTACCCAAA
>Ga0325414_1000590_pt1 | contig 30546 bp, 19 predicted proteins | sample PopdelMetagenome_8_FD_206183 | JGI IMG/M metagenome (GOLD analysis project Ga0325414, IMG submission 206183) | Populus deltoides microbial communities from Bellville, Georgia, United States - Leaf-PdKOR-R3 | ecosystem: Host-associated > Plants > Phyllosphere > Phylloplane/Leaf | place: USA... | reverse complement strand
TTTTTGTAAATAATCTTCCAGTGAAGAAGTACCTTTTGTCAGAGACTGTAGTTCGCCTTTGATTTGTTGGATGCGATCTCGAGTGTGAGTGCCATAAAGGGTCTCTAACACTTGCCATGCATCATGCAAAGATCCACTATTGATGACTTGGGAAAGAGGTCCATCAGATAGTGAACTGTTGATCCATCCAAGGATCAATTGATCCGTGCGTAACCAAACTGCTGCCGCAGGGTTTGTTTGCAACTCACCATTCTCACCAATGATAGTTGATTCTGGGCAAGGGACTTCATCCTTCACATATCCAAGGAGTCCATAGCCACGTAAAACAAGGAGAACCTGTGCTTTCCACAGAAGATAATTGTTTGAAGCCAGTTTGATGGAGATATCAGGCAAATTTGATTTTGGGAGTGTAGTCTCAAGAGAAGAAGTAGAAAACGTTGTTTGAACTGAAGAAGAAGATGTCATAGTGATAGAGGGCTCTGATACCATGTAGGAGAACTATCTCAACCTAATAGCTTAAGCTGTTAGGTGAGGTCCCAGGATATTATTTATATTATTCTCTAATAAATTATACATTAAAAAAACAGAAAAAACAAAGAAGGGGGATTATACACACACACATGTTATATTTTAATTATGATGTGGGTTTAGCTAAGGACATGGATTTTAAATGGCGTGGGCTTTAATTTTAAAAATCCTTGTAAATGTTATGTGAAATTAATTAAAGAAGGAGGCTGTTAAGAAAATTATAGGAAAGATGAATTATTTTGAAACATGTATTGATAGGTTATGAGTTACATTGAGTAGAAAAGAGATGATGTTAGGAGTAAACATAAAAATAATATTGTTTTTTAATGTCAATTGATTGAATAAATTTATTATTATTGTTTTTAAATGAGTTTATTTACGTGTAAATATATATGTACAAGAATAAAGTAATGAGTAACATGTGAAATCAATATCTGAGTTGGAAATGAATTATTATCCTAGAATGAACTATGCTAAAATGAAAATACATAACTAAAAGGTTTCCTACAGCTAGACTAAAATAAGCTTATCATGTTTATCCAGCAACATGAGATGGCCTTGTGCAACATACATATATAATTAATAAATTTCTAATTCAGTGAACCTTAAACCGTATAAAATATTACGGGTATAATTTGAGATAGCAATGCCCATTTAGAAATAACAACACAATGGTTCCCATTTATTTAGGAATAGTCACACTGAAACACAATGGTTTTTGTCTTTCAGATAAAAAAACATAAAACATCACAGTGGATTCCATTCACTTTCACTTGGAATCAACAACACAGTGGTTCCCATCTTTCAGGAAGAAAACATAACTCTCATGGCATGCATGATGTTGAATGGCGGGTTTTCCTCCGGGAACAAGGGGGTTCTGGATGTATTGAGATAAATCATAAAATTATGATTTGAGAGGTTCAAGAGTTGCCACCTAGTATTATGGTCACTAGAAAATCTAATAGTATATGAGAGTCTAGGTAAAGAGATTAGTTGTGCATGAGAAAGACACATCATCCTCAATGCACCCTACATATGGTAAGTTGTATTGTTGATTAATTGTTTCTCTCTAAGTATCGTTTCTATTTGTTGGTTCATCTAAGGTTCAAGAAAGGTCCTCCTCAATAAGAAATCTCTATCTTATCATGTTAAAACCTAACTGTTCTGAAGTTTAATTTTAACAATGTATTTATTTCTATTTTATATCTATAATACCTAGGGACATACTTTACAATGTGATTTTATCCCACAAATATTAAAGTATACAATTAATTCATAACATTTTATTTTTATCAATTCATTTAATTTAATACTGAAAGTATGCATTACGTTGTAAAATTTATACTCCAAATATTAATTAAACAAATTAATTTTTGTTGCTACCTAATTTTTTACCCATGTTTTTGATAAATTTTCTGAAAAAAACAAAAATAGCAAAAAAAGCAACGAAAACCCCAAAAACTGTATTTTGATATATTTGCATCATTTTTAGCATTTTCAGCATCGTCTCAAAAGAATTTAAATTTTCAAAGGTCTTTCGAATGGGTTCGACTTTTCACGCATCATTTTTTAAATCATTGATTTTTCTCGTTGAGTCGACATTGATATGCTCGTTTTCAAAAAGATAAGAAAAATCAAAATTTGCAAAAAAAAAGAAGAAAAGTTAAGGAACCAAGTTTGACGACCCAAACACACTTCTCCTAGAAATACCACTAAACTAACACATACCAAGGGGGGGGGGGAAGAAAAAATTTACAAGGAGAGGGGGGCAATTTTGGGGTTGAAAAGAGAGGAATGCAAAAAAAAACCTAAACCTAAACCTAAACCCAAACCCATCTCTTTTAAGCCGCCGCCCCCCCTTTAGCAAAAAAAAAAAAAAAACAAAAACCAGAGGACCCTAACAACAACCACAAACCAGCTCCCCCTTACTTGATCTTCCCTCTAGTCGCCGCTCTCCCTCTCAGCCACAGGACAACCACCACATACTCCCTTCTCCTCTCACAGTCCTCATTTCCACAGATCTTCCCTTCTTAGTTGTTCTTCCCTCAGCCAACCGACCATAACCCCAGAATGGATTTGCCTCTCTTCCCCCGATCATTTTCCCCATCATCATTTCCAGCTTCACCCAATAGAGATCGGCCTTGACACCTCCTTCTCCTAGCTGACTCACCTCAAGCCTCCCCTTCCCCGCACACGATTGGACCCACAAACCCAGATCCACTTCCAACCAAACCCGCCGACTGAACAACCACTCCCATCTCCTCAGCAGCAACGACCAGAACAACACCCCAAAGCTAGCCCCGTCCGCATCTACCGTGACCTGCCACCTCCAGATTTGCCACCTGAAGAAGAAAGAAAGAACAATAATTTGAAGGGGAAGAAGACAACAAAAAACAGATCTAAAAGGGGAAGATAAGAAAAAAAAATAAAATCGACTATTTGTGGTGTTTTCTTGGCTTTGCATGTGATGTTGTTTCTCATCGTCGATAAGGATGGGAAATGTGGAGGAGGTTGTTACAGACCCCCCTATTTGTTTGGATTTTCTGGCAGCGGCGTGTGAACCCAAGCGCCACCAATGGCCTGGTGCGTGGAGCAGATGCGTCGCCACTGTTCATAAATCACAAAAGCTATATAGAATTCTCTAGCACTGTACCTAGGCTTTTTTGTAATTTTTAGACTTTGATATGTATATTTAGATTACTGTTATTTTGTACTTTTGATATTTTGTAACATGTAAATGTGTGTGTTGGCAACTAAAAAAATAGTGAACAGTGGTGTGTGGGTGTTTGTACCTTTTCTTTATGTATTTTTTTATGTTAAAATGAAAAGAAAAAAATTAAAAAGACAAAAGAAGAATTTAATATTTTGATTTGCTCGTGGTTAAGGATTATAAACTTATATGTAAGATGTATTTATTATTTCCGATGAAAAGACAAAACCTTTAAAACTTCTTTAACACATCAAATTATGAAGCAACTTACCTCAGGTATGAGCGTTTGGGATGATAATACCTTCCTTAGCCACAACCAGTCCCTTACCCATGAATCTCTGACAAAAACCAGTACATCCAGGTTTCCTAGTAGCCTTCAATCAAATACTAGGTGGCGACTTCCAATCATCAATCAAACGAACAAAAATCACCATCAAACACCGCCGCGTCGGCACGTGCGACAGAATGGCGAATGCACCGGGGAAGGTACTGTTTTATGACAATATTGGAGTAAGCTTTGTTTATTTGATGTGTTTAAGTTTTTGTGTTTTGTCTTATTTTGTTAACATATTTTTCCATGCATTGTATAGAATTGTCTCATGCATCACATATCTTTATTTTTGAAAACACACACAAGCTTCTAGGTTAGGTGGGGAACTAACGATTTGCCGTATAACTATTAGTCAGGATTCAGATGCGTGAAACACCCAACTCATATCTGAGTGTCTGCTTGGTAATTGTGGTTATACGTGCCTTAACCATTTCTCGCAACGCCTTTATACTATCTTTACGAAGATCATCACTAGGCAGACATAAGACCCTTTTGAGACCAGGTAGAAAACCTACCCATGTTCACATAATGAATAAAACTTGTCCTTAGGTTGTATGTGCTACTTTTAGTTGCATTAAGACAAGCCCTTCTTAAAGCATCTTGAACTCAAGACTTATGGGTGATATAATGATTGTTACTCAGGAAATCTTCATTGTAGAGTTTGAGCAAAAATCAAGATTCTTGTTTCATCATACAAGAGTTATGACCATATGTCACCCCTAGAAGGATGAGTTCATCATATAGATTACATGTTCATACATTTGTCATGCATGCACTGGGATGAAAAGTGGGTCCCCTACGAGTCTATAACACCCGATTTTGAGCGAGAAACACAAAAGATGAAGAGCGTGCTCGCCATAACATTCATTTTCAAGAAGAGTTGGAGTCTCTGAAGACAAGCATGACTCGCCTCTAGCTTACTCGAGCAAATACTAAAAAATAACTCTGGGGAAGTTCCTTCCAACCGACCATCATCTTTGTTCAAACCCCAACAATGACTCAACCCGAAGAAATTGAGGGCAAACATGGTTAAGAGCCTCAACACAATCCAGCATTTCTGCAAAAGCTTTTTTAAGAAGGCTGATCGAAGGGGAATTGCACCACAGTTGCAGAATGGAGCTTGTTCTTGTTATGTCAAAAAATAACTACCTCTGTTTGATCATGCCTTCAAAGCTTCTTGATTTTTTATTTCAACCTATTTCAGTCTTGTTGGTAAGCTCATAATGCCACAAGACTTTTTTCAGTCAAATGAGCTTTTCTTATTAATAAGATCATATGTTTTCCTGTGTTCATGACATGCCTTTATTTTTGTTGTTGTTTCTTGTAAATAACACATTGAGCATAACCTTTAAGCATGAAACCATTGCGCCAATAATCTTTTGGTGTGTTTCTCTTTTCTTTCAAAACTATGCATGATCTCACATGTTCACAAGGATTTTTGGGAATTGAAAGTTTAGTACAAAAACAAAAATCATATTAAAATGATTTCTGAAAGGTAACCATACACCTAGAAAATCTGAGAAAAAAAACAAAAAAAATACCATGAGGTGACTTTAAAGTTGAGTTTTATTTGAATGAATAATGAGAAATCACTTTGCATACTTGCTTGAAAGCATGACTTACAAATCCTAAATGCATGCATTTGAAATTAGGAAAGGCTTTCTTTGATAATCCTTTCACGAGGCTAAAATATATCCTTTGCAGTCCTCTTTTAAGCTTGGTAACATTTTTGAAAATAACATTGGCTAGGATCACACCCCAAACTAAGAGCAAGTGCCAAAAAAAAACCTCGATGATTGAAAGTGCCCAAACAACATTGGGGGGCATGAAAGAAAATTCTCAATGATTAAAGGTGTAAACACCAAAAAAAAAGTAAAGCAAAAAATGTCTCCACCATCACTGTCAATTTCTGAATCGGCAGCATAGAGTTTGGCTACCGAGTTCTGAATCAGCAGCGACATAGTTTTGCTGCTGATTTTTGAATAGGTAGTGACACTGTAAAAGCCAACAAAAATCAGTGTTCGTGTAAACACCCAATAAAAAAAAAGAGAAGAAGAAAAAGAGTTAAGCCAAAAACAACTTCATCGTCGCAGCCAATTTCTGAATCGGTAGCAACACAGTTCTTTACTGTCAATTTTTGGATCAATAGTGACACAGTTTATGGCTGTTGATTTCTGGATAGGCAGCGACGTAGTACTTGGCTGTCGATTTTAGAATTGACAGCGATACAATTTGAGGCTATCGATTTTTGAATCAGCAGCGACATAGTTTGGCTACCAATTTATGAATCGGTAGTGGCGCAGTTTTCGCTGATGATTTCAGAATTAGCAGCGACACAGTTTGTGGCTACCGATTTCAGAATCGGCAACGACGCCAAAAAGCCCAACAAAAAATTGTATTGGGCCAGGCTATTCTAGATGAGAACAATAGAGGACATGACCAATCTTAGATTAACCTAAAAGAGGGATGGGAACAACCTTATCCAGCCCACCAAACACCCTTTTGCATTTAAGAAGGGTATAAATGCAGCAAGGAGAGAGAAAGGGGCACTCTTTCCAAAACAGGATGCATGCTCTTGCCATTTTCCTCTCTCCTAAAAACAGTCAGCCAACAGCCTTGGCTGCAACAACCTCTCTTCCCAAAGCAAAACCAGCAAACCCGGCTGCATGCATCTCCTTAAAACGTAGGAGAAGAAAGGAGGATTAGGGAAAAATAGAGGTGGCCGAAGGCATGGAAGGAGAAGGAGTCTAGACCTCTCCTTAAAAAACCGGCTAGCAAACACCATTGCAGCCACTGATTTCCCAAGAAGAAAACCTAGCAACTAGCTGTATGCACATTCCTTGAGTGTCAGAGAGGAAATAAGAGTTAGAGAAAAACATAAATGGCCGAAACCATGGAGGGAGAGGGGGTGTAACAAACGGCTGAACAGAGGAAGAAGAAGAGGAAAACCATGAGTAAAGAGGATGAAGCAGCAGAAGAAGAAGACTGCGAGTAGAGGGGAAGAAAAACCTGTTGAATCCTTTCCTAAAACTACCGAAAACAATAAGGTATGAACCAGACCTCTCTCCCCACTTGTTCTTGAGACTTTGGGATTAAAATGATGAAGAAAACCCCCAAGTAGATGACCTAGAATCCTTACACCAGCTGCTAAGTAAAACTGGGCTGAAGAATGCATCTAAAACAGGGGTGAATGAGAGGCCAAATTCCAGAACACTTAACAAAGGAAATGGATAATTTAAATACACAAACTGGGGTGGAAGACCAACCATGGTAGGGGCTGGATAGAATGCAAACATTATGAGAAAAAAAAGCAGGAATTATGACTTTGTTAGAACCTTAGACCATGCTAAAGTCAAAACAGAAAACATGCTAGTGCCATTGACTTGATTTCCTATTGTGTTTGATGAAATAATGTGATAACTAGCTTAGGGTAAGGTTATGTGCAGGATTGTGTGTGTTGGTAACCTTAAAAGCATGCTGCAGCTGAAACAAGAATCTAACGATAAAGCATGTGCTGGAATTGAATTTGCATGTGTGTTCATGCTAAAATTGAATGATTTTGCTGGATCCAAAGAACAAATTGTGGTGTCGACAACGAATGAGTTTTCGCTGTGAATTGTGTTATTGGCAGCGAATTAGTTTCGCTGCCAAATCGTGTTGTCAACAGTGAATCAGTGTTCGCTGTCGAATTGTGTTGTCTGCAGCGACTGAGTTCTCGCTGCTGAATTTATGTTGTCCGCAGCGAATCAGGTATTCGCTGCCAAATTGTGTATTCCGCAGTGAATCAGGTGTTCGCTGCCGAATGTGTGTCATCCGCAGCGAATCAGGTTTTCACTACCGAATGTGTGTCAGCCACGGTGAATCAGGTGTTCGCTGTCGAATTGTATATTCCGTAGTGAATCAAGTGTGCGCTGGTGAATTATGTATTCCATAGTGAATCAGGTGTTTGCTGCTGAATCTGTGTTGTTCGTAGCGAATCAGGTGTTCACTGCTGAATTTGTGTCGTTTGTAGTGAATCAGGTTTTCGCTGCTGAATTTTGTTGTCCGCAGCGAATCAGGTGTTCACTACCGAATTTGTGTTGTCTGCAGCGAGTCAAGTCTGTCGAATTTATGTCGTCCGCGACAAGTGAGGTGTTTGCTACCGAATTCGTGTCATCCACAACGAATTAGGTTTTGCTGTTGAAGTTGTGTTATCTACAGCGAATCTGCACTCACTACTGAAGTTGTGTTGGTTACAACGGAAGTGTGATTCGCTGCCGAAATCGAGTTGCCTGTAGAGAATTAGCATTCGCTGCCAAAAGCGTGTCGGCTGGAGCGAAGTAGCATTTGCTGCCGAAATTGTGGTGCCTGTAGCGAAACAGTTTTCGCTACCAAATTGAGCGGCCAGCAGCGAATCAATTTTCCCTAAATCAAATGATTGATTGATGAGTTTAACTACTGAAATTGAGAAGACAAATAGAGGGCTAAGCTTAGAAAAAAGATGCTGGTTCAGTCTAAACTAGAATACCATTTGGTTATTGGATCATAACTGGAGTAGTAAAACTTGGATTTAGATCTGGTTTATATTTATGGAAAGCTAAGACATAAGCCTAAAACTTTCATGAAGAGTCCAAGATTCAAAAGGACCGTTTTCAAGTTCAAATTGTACCAACAATAGAGAAGTCAGAAACTGTCTTGTAGCCCATACACTATTTAGTGTGTAGCCCATATCTCGAGTTCTAGAAGTTCAAATGCACCGATTCTTGTTTTGTTGAAAATCTGAGATAATTTCCCAGAACTTTCATGAGACTATCTACTCAAATTATGATGTTAGTAATGATGTGTTCTTGCTCTCTTTCTTTATATTTTTGTAATGCTTAAGTTTTGCTTTCATTAATCTCTTGTTTATGCCTTTCATTTCCTTTACTATACTTAAATAATAATGTTGTCCTCTTATTTATTTATATTTCTCTTCTTTCATTATGTTTAGTTAAGTTTATTATGTCAAGGTGAAAATTTTGGTTACACTAATGGTGTAAGAATAAGTATAGTGTAAACTCAACATGGATTTTAATGTTTCATACTAACATATTTTGTATTTGTTATCTTATTTGCTCTTAATACTTTGTTTGTTAAATGGTTAATCTAGATTTATATTGTATAACCTTTGGTATAACAAATACTTGATCCTTTCATAACCAACTGTATGGTATAACCGACACCTGTGTTATTAAAGGAACTTGATTTGTTCTTAACATTTATTAACATCATGAATACCTGACAACATTTACAAGTATTAACATTATTCGAATAAGATAACTAATGTAATCATGTTAACAATTTATAATTTGATTGGAACCTCCTTTGTATGTGGTTTCCAGTTGAGTAATAAAAAGAGTTTATACTATACTTATTTGAAATACCATTAGTGGATCCTCTCACCTTGACAATTGTTTTATCCTTGTTTAATCCTTACATCAATATCCCATAAAATTCCCATAAACTCTTTGTTTTATTAAAAATATATATATTATTTGTAATTTATATAGTTCACCTCCATGTGGTTCGACCCTGGTCTTGCTGGGTTATTTATTACTTCAACACTCCTGCACTTGGGATAAGACATCAATCTTTTGATCGTGTCATATGGTGATGAATGTGATTTAAAGATGCAAATGTATTGATTTGTGGCCATTTATGTCTTAGGTGGTGTGGCCGGGATCAGACCATCACTAGGACAAGGACAACCCACAAGTGGAGCAGGTAGGTGGTTTCCACCTTTTTCTCGTATGATGTTTATGTTTTGAAATGATTTACTTATGGTGATATTTTATGAAATCTTTGTTGAATGATGAAACGATGATGAAGTGTTTGATTGAATTCTTGATGATTGTCGAAACGACTATGAAATGTCGATTGAGTTCTTGATGAATGTTGAAACAATGACAAAAATGTTAATGTTCTAAATGAACTATTTGAGGTGGATATATTATTGTGTTGCAATGAATATTAAACCGACTATGAGATGTTGATTGGGATATTATGAATTTGGGCTACTGATGAATGGTAGTAGGAGCATTATTAAGGATCCACTGTTGAATTTTATTGAATGTAATTTTGATGAATGGTAGTATGAGTATTACGAAGGATCTACTGTTGTATTTTATTGAATGTAATTCTAATGAATGGTAGTATGAGTATTACACAGAATCTACCGTTTTATTATATTGAATGTAATTGTGACGAATGATTGTATGGGTCTTATAAAAGATCTACCGTTTTATTATATTGAATGTAATTGTGACACGGTTGTATAAGTATTACAAAGGATCTACCATTGTAGTATATTAAATGAAATTGTCACGAATGGTTGTATGACTACTACGAAGATCTACCATTATATTATACTGAATGTTAATTATCACGGATGGTTGTATGAGTATTTATGAGGGATCTATTGTTGTATTGTATTGAACATTAACTATCATGAATGGTTGGATGAGTAATACGAAGGGTACTGTTGTATTATACTGAATGCTAAACTATTATGGAATGTTTGTTTATGTATTACAAAGGATCTATTATCGTGTTACTGAATGTTAAACTATTACAGAACGCTTGTACGAGTACCATGAAGGGTCTACTATTATATTGTAGTGAATGTCAAATTGTTATAAATTGTTTGAATGAGTAAATCAAGGGATATTGCCATGTTATAGTGATTTCACAAACCGCCTCTGGAATGTTTAATTGGTTGACGATTAGCTTCGGCTAATGGCTTCCTAAGCGGATGACTAGGATGAGCAAATAATTAGCTACAACTTATGTCATCCAAAGCGAATGACCGGGACAAATGATTGATTAGCTTTGGCTAATGGCATCCAAAGGGATTACTACGATAAATGATTGATTAGCTATGGCTAATGGCATTCGAATGGATGACCAGGACAACTGATTGATTAGCTTCAACTAATGGCATCCAAACAGATGACCAGGATAAATGATTGATTAGCTACAGCTAATGGCATCCTAAGTGGATGACCGAGACAAATGATTGATTAGCTTTGGCTAATGGCATCCGAATGGATGGTCAGGATAAATGATTGATTAGCTTCGGCTAATGGTATCCGAATGGATGGCCACGATGAATGATTGATTAGTTATGGCTAATGGCATTCAAAGTGGATGGTCGAGATGAATAAATGATTAACTTCGGCTAATGGCACCCTAAAGGGATGACCGGGATGAATAAATGATTAGCTTCGGCTAATGGCATCCAAAGTGGACGACCATGATGAATAAATGATTAACTTTGGCTAATGACATCCTAAATAGATGACCGGGAAGAATAAACGACTAGCTTCGACTAATAGCATCCTAAATGGATGACCAAGATGAACAAATGATTAGCTATGGCTATTGGCATCCAAAGTGGATGACCAGGATGAATAAATGATTAACTGTGGCTAATGGCATCCTAAATGGATGATCGGGAAGAATAAATGACTAGCTTCGACTAATAGCATCCAAAATGGATGACCAGGATGAATAAATGATTAACTTTGGCTAATGGCATCCTAAATAGATGATCGAGAATAATAAATGACTAGCTTCGACTAATAGCATCCAAATTGGATGACCAGAATGAATAAATGATTAGCATTTAGGATGCCCAGGATGAATAAATGACTAGCTTCAGCTAATAGCATCCTAAGTGGATGTTCGGGATAAGTAAACGATTGGCTTCGACTAATGGCATCCTAAGAGGATAGGTGGATTTGAGAGTTATGAGTTAGTTTCAAGAATTGATGCGTTCATGTATACTATGTTTTGTATATATTAAGTATATGAAAGAACTACGATTATTATGCTTTAACTAGAGAATAATGTTAGTTTGCCTAACAGTATTTGAGATGAATGATCGGGTTTGAGTATTGCAATTAGCCTCGGAAATTAACAAATTATTAATAATGATATTTATATAAGTAAGGGGAAATGATAAAATTACATTTCGAAAAGAACTATATATTTGCATGTTATGGGTGATATGAGTTCTATATAAACAGACGTGTTAATCACTCAATTAGTCGCCCGAACCTTGTTGTAAAGACTAGTAATGAAAAATTCAAATAGAACACAGATGGGAATGAATGAACATGTTGATATGATGTGTATGAATATACATATGAGGTATTCATCTTATGAGGATGTCATATTGTGAAATTACATGAGGTCAGGATAACGAAAGTACTAGTTATGTATCCTATTGTTCAACACTCTTGTATGAACTCATGATGATAACGAGACTAGAACAGGAGTGTGAATTTATAAATATGTCAATATGATGTAATGTAAACCTATGAGTATGGAAATATAATATTATGGGCATGTGTATTGAGAATCCGTTTATGGAAATGTTGATTTACGTTATCCTACGTAGATTGTGCCTTGTGATTAATACTTAAAAGTGCATTTTTGTCAAGGTTTTATATTATCATTTTGCACTTGAAGTATCAATAACTTCTTAACTAGAGCATGTTTTATAATAACAAGTCTAATAATATAAGATACCTTTAATTTATGGTAAATGTTCATTTTAAATGCAGGCCTATCACATAAATCAACGAATTAATTAATGAGTTTAACTACTGTAATTGAGAAGACAAAGAGAGGGCTAAGCTTAAAAAAGAGATGCTGGTTGAATTCAAATTGGAACACCATTCGGTTATTGGATCATAACTAGAGCTGTAGAACTTGGATTTAGGTCTGGTTTATATGGATAGAAAGCTAAGACATAGGTCTAAAACTTTCATGAAGTCCAAGATTTAAAAGGACTATTTTCAAGTTCAAATTGTAGCAACAATAAAGAAGTCGGAATATGCCCTGCAGCCCAGACAATGTTCAGTGTTCAGCCCATATCTCGAGTTCTAGAAGTCCAAATGATCTTATTCTTGTTTTGTTGGAAAGCATAGACAATTCCCTAGAACTTTCATGGAGACTATCTATTCAAATTCAGATGTTAGCAATGACGTTTTCTGTAGACACGAAGATAAGGATGGTTACCAAGTCAGGAGGTGGCCACCCACTCAACAATTAGTCATCAAATCAATAGTTTTGAATTTTGACCTATAAAATGAGGCATTTGCCATGCATTTAGGCATCTTGTTTTTAGATCAAGATCATGTTCTTACTCTCTCTCTCTCTCTCTTTATATTTTTATAATGCTTAAGTTTTGCTTTCATTAATCTCTTGTTTATGCCTTTCATTTCCTTCATTATACTTATATAATCATGTTCTCCTCTTGTTTATCTATGTTTCTCTTATTCTTAATGTTCAGCTAATTTTATCATGTCAAGGTGAAAAGGGTACACTAATAGTGTAAGAATAAGTATAGTATAAACTCAACGTGGACTTTAATGTTTGATACTAACATGTTTTATATTTATCATCTTACTCACTCTTAATACTTTGCTTGTTAAATGGTTAATTTAGATTTGTGTTGAACAACCCTTGAGACAACAAATACTTGGCACTTTCATAGGCCAACTGTATGGTATAACCGACACTTGTGCTATGAAAGGAACTTGATTTGTTGTTAACATAAGTTATCACCATGAATACCTAATAATATTTACAAGTATTGACATTACTCGAATAAGACAACTAATGTAATCATGTTAACAATTTGTAATCTGAGTAGAACCTCCTTTGTGTGTGGTTTCCAATCAAGTAATAAAAAGAGTTTATACTATAATTATTTGAAATACCATTAGTGGATCCTCTAACCTTGACAATTGTTTTATCTTTGTTTAAATCCTTACATCATTATCACATCTCAAAGCTCTCTTCAAATCTTTTCTTTTATTTATAATTCGATCCTGGTCTTGTTGGGTTATTTATTACTTCGACACTCTTACACTTAGGATAAGACATCAACTCTTTGATCATGTCACCTTGTTAATTAACAAAATGCAATGATAAATCTAAAGAATGATATGGTGAAAAACATCAAGATACCGGACGATAAAAAAAAATTCTATTGATTTTGGCATTTAAAAAGTCGGGTCGTTACAAAAGGTGCCCAAACAAAACTAGGGGGCATGAAGAAAAATCTGAAGGGTCCAAAAGATTTGAGCTTTCTGATATGATGATGCTCAACTAAGTGAAAAAAATGAAAGGCCCAAGCCTGACACTAGGGGGCACGATAGACTATCTTGGAAACAAATTCAAAAGACAAAAAGTACAAAAGGTCAGGAAACAAGCACAAGTGATTCTTAGTCTTGAAATCCCTTAAACACCTTTTGAGCTTGTAAATATCCTTTTTCTTCATAACCAATAGCCCAAGCCTACATTACGTGCCTAATTAAGTCCTTTCTAATCAAAGGCAAGTAATCCAGATCGGTAGGCAATGCTTCCCACGCAAAAATCATTATTTATCCAAATAAAATAAATGCTTTGAAAATCAGTTCTTTGTAACCCTCAAATTGAAGTTTGAACCTCTTGACCAACAAAATGTCACTTCATATTTTCACCAAAAGCAAAACAAAAAGTTTTCATCACTTCTGAAAACCTCTCTGTAGGAATCACTTGAATTTCTTCATAACGAATTTGCTTTGAATTAATGTCAAAAATGATTTATGTGTCTGGAATAGCTTTGAAATTCTAAAATTGATGCATGAAAACAACTCCTTATCAAACCTTCCTTCACATAGCCTCATCCCCCAAAGAAAACCCGAATTGAATACTTGGGGGCATGATCAAGCTGGGGGGTAATAAAAAACATATGGTATGGTTGGCTCCATGATTCCCTTTCTAAGAAAAATATGGAGCAGAATTGAAAACCCTTTAGATTAAGGTTGGAGAACGAAGAAGTATGAACGAAGAATTGGCTCCATGTTTGTCTTCAACCGTTGAACGAAGAAAGGGCAACTTTGATATGGACTATCAATGATTTTCTGGTTTATGGAATGGTTTCTAGTTGGAGCACGTATGGAAAATTAACATGTCCATACTGCATGGAAAACAACAAGGCATTCACGGTAACAAATGGGGGTAAAACATCTTTTTTTTACTGTCACCGACTTTTCTTGCCAACGGATCACAGGTATAAAAAGAACAAAAAGGATTTTTTTGTTAGTAGAGTTGAAAAAGATGTTGCACTTCTGCGTCTTTCCAATGAAGAATTGTATGATGTCGTGTTAGAGCACGGTGACATTGTGTTTGTTTCCAATCCGGTAAGTAGAAGTTTCCTGGTTTTGGTTTGACCCATAACTAGATAAAGCGAAGTATTTTCTAGGAGATTCCTTTTTGGAAGGCCAATCTCCTCTGCCATAACCTTGACGTCATGCACATAGAAAAAAACATGTTTGGGAACATTTTCAACATGATCATGGACATGAAGAGGAAGACAAAGGATAACATCAAGACTAGAATGGATATAGTGTTGTCTTGTCATCGTAAAATATAGAGTTGGTTTATACTGGGTCATGAGTCGCAAAGCCCAAAGCAAGCTTTGTCTTAGACAAGAATGCACAACTACTAGTGTACCAATGGTTGAAGAGTCTACCTTTTTCCAATGGACATGCCTCAAACATACCAAGATTGGTTAATTTGGAGGATTGCAAATTGTATGGAATGAAGAGCCATGACTGCCACATGTTTATGCAAACACTCATTCCATTAGCTTATCATGATTTATTGCTAAAGAGAATATGGGATGCACTCGAGGAGATCAGTCATTTCTTTAGAGATATAAGCTCCAGCAAGTTGTAGACACAGCACATTGAAAGGCTTGAAACGAAAATTGTCGAGACAATATGCAAACTTGAGATGATATTCCCTCCATTATTTTTTGACTCTATAAAGCATCTACCATACATTTACCGTATAAGGCAAAAGTTGGAGGCCCTATCCAGTATAGATGGATGTATCCATTTAAGAGGTTAGAGATTACATACGCAATGTAACCTTCAATATTATTTTAGTTGTTTTTGTTAATTGAAAATATTCATTTTATTTCATGCAGGTACTTGTTCAACCTTAAAAATAAGGTAAAAAACAAGGCGCATGTTGAGGCATCGATATGTGAGGCCTATATTGTTGAGAGATCTCAATATTTATCTCGTACTATTTCGAGTTTCATTTGAGAACAAGAATCAATTGTGTACTAAGGCACGATGATGGTGGTGAAGTGTCTTCAAGTGAGAACTTATCAATATTCTCCAATCCTGGATGACTCACGCCAAAAAATACGGTCAAGATAAGATATTTGTTGGAAATAGAATTCAGACAAGCACATAATTATGTGTTGTTTAACTGTAATGAACTGAGACCTTTTATTTAGTAAGTATACTACTTAAACTTTGTTATTAATAAACTATTTCTCTCATGTATTATCACAAAATCATACATTGTTGAATACCTCGTAGGCAATATCGTCAATATTTATTATCTAATAACTCACAGCTGACTGAATCGTAAAATCTTTCGATTACAAGATGAATAATTTACAACGTGGTTCAGAACACTTATAAGTACTATCACAAACTCATTATCTACTAGGATACTTAATTTCATTATAGAATTGTCGATCATTATTCATTATTGTACTTGATGTACCAGGTTTATAAAGTGAAGTGCTACAATGGGTATTTTGTTAATGGGTACGTGTTTCATACTAAAGAATATGCGTAGGGTTGAAAGATATATAATAGTGGAGTTTGTGTTACCATCAACCAAGGTTGTCAATTCCGTTCCATTTCGCCCGGAATGGCCGAAACATTCCATACCAATTCAAAAAACGGAACAAATTTCATCTCATTTTAAATCTTGGTTCGTTCCAGATTTTTCGATTAAATTCCGCCTGGAACATTCCGGTTTCATTCCACATGTTCCGTTCCGCTCTTGAAAAGCCATTGAATCAAATTGAACCTTGTTCAATTTCATTAATTAAACCACCCAATTATAAAAAGCTATTTTTCATTACTATTTTCATTAACAATGATATTAATTTTTTAAAATTAGATTTATCACTAATATATATGGTTTATATTCATGTTGTTTTTTTCATGTTTATACTTTGTAGGAATTTGAGCAAAACAAGGGATGCTTTAGATTTCATTAGCCTTGATAACATTGACCTAACTTTATATTTAAAATATTTGTGTTAAAACATTTTACTTTCATAATATTTTGATATTTTGTTTAAGTTGAATTACTTTAAGTTAAAGATCTATTTAATCTTGACTATTTAGAAATATTTTAAATTTTAAAATTATATTTATTTGACATTGTGTTTGTATTGCATAATTTATAATTAATTTATCTTGAATTTGAATTATGTTTGTTGAATATATATATATGAACAGTTCAACCCCGAAACGGCACACCAAAACACTCCGAAACTGAAACATTCCATTCTAATTAAAAAAACAAAACACCTACCGAAACAGAATTGACAACCTTGGGATCAACTTCTAATGAGTTTAAAGTTGACTATTATGAAAAATTAGAAGAGGTAATTGAACTGCAATATCATAACGAGCACAATAATATCTTTTTATTCAAATGTTATTGGTATAACACCACTGACAGAGGAATCAAAGTAGATCTCCATCATGGTTTAGTCAAAATTAACTCAAAAGCTAGACTCTGCAACTTCAACGATGTCTTTGTTTTCACCAAGTCGATAACTTAGGACCTCCTAGTGTAGGTGAGACTTCGCTGAAATTTCAGTAGAAATTTTGGTGGAACCTGTATAAAAAAATCTGAAATTTTTCATTTACTTTTTGTGTGTTTTCCTAGAAATTGGGATTGTTATATTTGGTATCAAAGTGACAGGTTACTATTCCAAGGGTTGGGATACTGATGAAATTTTAAAATGTATTTCATGATGATCTGGACTAGACAAAGGGACATGTACTGACTTACCCTCTATGTAGGGAGGAGATGATAACGTACAGTCTAGGAGTGATCCATATTAGGATTCCTTGATGATAGATACTATCACTTATGTACTAGTGGCATCGGCTCACTCTAAGAGGGGTGAATCTATAAGTTGTCAGAAGGATTTTGTCTTACCGGAAGTGTTTGAGAGACATAGGTAGTCCGATGGACTCTTGCCTAGGGTGCCAGTAGTTGCACCTAATCCATACTCTGATCTTGCTTTTCTAGAACAAATTTTGAGAGCTGTTGTAGTAGAGATGGCTGAAGCATTTAGCTTAGCTCTTAAACCAGAAAGGGTAGTCACCTTAGTGCTTTGGGTTAAAAGGATGAGAGAGATGGGTTGTGTGACCTTATCAGGAGAGGAGGATGCTGAGGTAGCAGGGCATTAGTTAAGAAAGGTAAAAAAGGTGATGACTTAGATGCCAATTCCAAAGGGGTCTCGAGTTGATTGTGCGGCCTAGTTGTTAGTCAAGAGTGCCCACTCTTGGTGAGAAACTATAAGAAAGAGGAGATCTGGGGAGGCATTTATATGGAGAGACTTTAGGGAGGAGTTTAAGGAGAGATACTACTCATGGCAGTATAGGAAAGAAAAGGAACATGAGTTCCTAGACTTACCACAAGGGGATATATGATCGTCCTTGAGCATGAGAGGAGGTTTTAGGATTTGTTTATCTTTGCTTTTGGTTATCTCCCCATAAAGCGCCATTAGGTAGAGAGCTTCTAAGATGGGCTTTAACAAGAGTTGAAGACAGTGCTAATACTGATGTGAATTCAGTCTATTCGTGAGCTGGTATAGGTTGGTTAGGGGATGGAGGGCTAATTCAAGACATACCGAGACTAGTGAATGAATAGGGTCACACAACCAGGGTTAAGAGAAGAGATTTTGTATACTCCACTGGTAGGCCTCCTCTTCCAAAGAAGGGGACAAGTTGGTAGTCTTCTAGGCAGTTTTAGAGGAGGGGGAGTTTTACTGTAGGTAGAGAATCAGAGGTTTCCAAATAGATTAGTAGTGGGGGATCCTCATGAGGTTTGGCTTGTCAAGGAGCCAGTGCTACAAGGGGATCTTTTGAGCATAGGGGACCTATGTACCCATTATGTGGAAGATGTAGCTTGAGACACCTCGAAGACTGTTCAGCGACACCAGGTAGGTTTATATTTGTAGAGGCAAGGGGCACCATTGGAGGGATTGCCAATATTTGGAGAAATGATGCTTTAACAGTGGGGATACAAGCCACAAGAAGAGAGATTGTCCTCGTAGGGCTGCAGGAGCTACATAGGTCAGAAAGCTATTACATAGAGTCAGCAGTAGTTAGTCACTGTTGATCGACTAGTGAGGCCTACCCAATCTGAGACGAGTGCTAATTGGGGTTGGCCTAGGTTCCAAGAGGAGAGGACTTATGGTAGAGTATACCACATGTTTTAGAAGGATGTGGTAGCTGTACCCAATATGGTGGCAGGTACATTACACTTAGAATTAATGTAAGTTTATGCTTTAATTGATCCTGAAGCCAGTCATTCTTTTATAGCATATCAACTTGTAGATGAATTGCATGTATTTCCAAATGAATTGAATGTGGCGGTAACGGTTGATACGCCTCTGGGAGAATACATAGATATTGATAATGTTTATAAAGGGGTAAAACTACACATCGAAGGGTTAGAACTGAGGGTAGATCTAATGCCTTTGAAGTTATATGACTTTGATGTGATTCTGAGTATGGATTAGTTGAGTAAATATAGAATGGAAGTGGATTGTTTCACCAAAAAAATGGCAATTCAAGATATAGGTGGAAAAGGGGTGGTATTTAAGATAGAGAGAAAAGTAGTTCCAAGTTATTTAATTTACATCATGACAGCTAGGAAATTGACTTTGTGTTTGGAGGCATTATTTGATGGGTTGCAAGTTCAAATCTTTATAGATCATAAGAGCTTAAGGTATTTGATCTCGTAGAATGAGTTAAATATAGGCAAAGAAGATGGGTGGAGTTGATAAAGGACTATGATTGTGCTATTGATTATTACCCAGGAAAAGCTAACATAGTTTTTTATGCTTTAAGCTAGAAAAGGAAAGTGGTAGTAAGTAATATGAATGATTGGATCGGGTTGTGAAATGAAATTGAAAGTGTAATATGATTTTGTTGATAACTTGGGACCTTCCAGTATATGAGAGACTCCGCTAAATTTTTGATGGAACTTGTATGGAAAAAAAATCTGAAATTTTCCATTTACCTATTGTATGTTTTCCTAGAAATTAAGATTGTTAAAGAAACACTGTTTTCTTATCAGCTTCTCTATTATCACGACTAAAATCATACAATTGGGCATTACCTTCCTCACTCCCTTAAATACTACTTTCTCACCACCCTTCCCTTGGATAGTCATTGTTTTGGTGAAACAATCTATTTGTGCCCTATGCTCGCTTAACTAGTCCATAACTAAAATTAAGTCAAAATCATTCAAGTTCAAAGGCATCAAATCTACCCTCAACTCATATCCCCCAATATACATTTGAACCCATTTATATACATCATCAATATCAATGTTTTCTCCTAAATGTGTACTAATAGTTACTCCCTTATCCAATTTATTAGGTGATACATACATTTTAGTTATAATCTAGCATGATACAAAGGCATATACTTGCATACAATCTAGTATTAATATACCCGCTACAACGTCTAGTGCAACTCCCACATCCTCCTGAGTCATCTATGCATGGAGTTCTCTCCTCTTAAAACCTCGCACCCCTTGTTAGCACTCGCTCCAAACCAAGTAGGTCTCGCTGGTCTATGTTGCGATGTTGCGGTTGCACAAATTAAATACCCTAGCTTAAAACACACAAGATAGTATAGAGCAAGCAAGGGGTCAATCCCACGAGGAAGATTTAGTTTAGATTTTTATGCTATATGTTATGCAATTGGAGGGTTTTGATTTGTGATAATCTAAACTATGGAAGAAATTAAACTAGCAAACAAAATCAATTAAAACCAAAATTAATCAAGAAAACAAACCTTGGTCGCAAGCACACATCCACCAACGGAAATTAGAACCGATCCTTGAAACAAAAATTGCAGTTTATGTTATGAAATTTTTATATTTTCTTAACGTTGATTAATTAATGGATCCGCCATATAACTAATCCTAACCAACAAACAATCAAATTGTCCGCACTAATGATTCAATTTAATGGCAGCTTTAAGAATTAGATAATTTCATCAAGATTAACATACAAGTTGTCCGCAGCTTGTGTCACTTTGTTCAAATGTTCTCCCTAAGTTCAATAACGTAGTTCCACTACAATTATCAAGCTTAGTTGCTTCACAAGTTCATATATCACAACTCCGGTTTTGATATTAAACTTAGCAATAGATTGTTCACAACAATAACTTAGAGTCCGCTCTAGCAATCATCAATAACAATCATAGGAAATATGCATAGGAAAACAATCATACTCATTCATAACATAAACTGAAAATAAAAGGAAGAATAAATCTCACGGTTCTTGAAAGCCGAAGGTCTTTGCGTCCTTGCAACCAAGAAAAGAGCTTAGCCTTGCATAACTATAGAACAAATACTTCTAAAGATTGAAGAGAGCATGATTTTAGGGTTCGTAGAGGAGAGAATTTGTGTTTATTCTCTATTGGTTGCTGCCTCCTTCTGCTCTCCCTCTTTTCTGCTCTTTCTTTTAATATGCTAAGAAACCCTAGTCCCTATTTTACAAAATAGTCCTCCCTTAAGTTGACAGTTTACATTTAAGTACTTCAATAACTATTTTCCTAAAAAGAAGAAATAGCCTTGCATTAAATCTTCAAGCTTTGACTTAAAGGAGCTAAATTGTTGAAATAAAAACTTGGACGCTGGTTTAGATGCTTCGAAACGTAATTTGGACATGTTCCTTCACGAAACCTGTTTGCTGACAGAATTCAGCTGTCATCTTTGGAAAATCATATCTCCCTCATATGACATATTTTTTGGCTGAAATTTTGAGCGTTTATAGGACTGTTAGTCAGCAATCCAAAAAAATTAAGTTTGCATAAATTGGACTTCTTTAGATCCAGATATTCAAGTTGGAATGGACGAAGGTCAACACTGGCAGATTGCGAGATTTGACTTTAAAAGCTGCGATTTCCATGATCTTACTTATTTTATTTTCTTGCCTTAGATTTCCAGAAAAGTATGGATGTTAGCTTTTTAATGCCACTAGAATCACTTCATTTCGACCTCTAAAGCTTACGCTCTGCACAACACATCGACTGAAGGTCAAATATGCCAATTACCTCTAATTTACTCCTTTTTGCATCTTTCATCCAAAAGTGCCTTCAAAATATAAAACAAAGAATATCAAGGCATTTTATATATAAAACATAGGTAAAATACTAGTTAAATGTGGGTGAAACTATCGAATAATATGGTTGCATCAAATACCTCCACACTTAGCTCTTGCTCGTCCTCGAGAAAGGATAAGTAAAATCAAATTGAAGTTAAATTAAATCAAATCACTATGACTGATCTCCTAATCTCCCATCAATATCCAAGAATATATGCGTTATAAACAAGAACACAATCAAGAAGGATAAAGAGTATAAATTCTCATGAATTTATTTACATGCAAACTTTAAAACTCAATTAATCATCGGGATTTAAATGAAATCTATGACATGCCAAAGTGATAGATCCTCTCATTGATATACACTCTAACACTAACGTGTTTAAGGTTTATATGTTAAATACAATACATGAATCAAAAGGTCTTATTTTCTGGTTGTAATAGGGCTAAGGTTAAGGTGAGGTAAAAGAGAGTAAAAGAAAAGGTTCAAACCAAAGAAAGTAGAGCGTTCTAAAAAATGATATTTCAAACAAGATATTCCATCAAAGCACATAAATTTTCCATCTTTAATCACCAATGCTTAACTTCTTTTGATTTCAATCTTTTTCAATGTATAATCTTAAGAACATAAAGGAACATTTTTTTTCTTTTTTTCTTTTTCTTTTTCTTTTGTGTTTTTTTTCTTTTTTTTCCTTTGGCAACTTTGCCCATCTTTTCATTGAGCATCACTTCTTCTTCTTTCTTTTCATATAATTTCCAACCATAATTCCATGAAATATCACTAGTGTATGCTCTACTAATACTTGGCCAAAGGAAAAGAAAAACATATATAAAGTTAAGGCTTATACATGGATAAAGCAAAGAAAAGATAAACAAGCTCAAAGGGGTTTACTAAGGATAATTTGCTTTAGGTTGGCTTTTTGGCTCAAGTGGTTAAAATTTCTAATGCCTTTATCATCTTCATGTATATATGTAATGCGAATGTAATCTCAACAAGATATGAAGCAAGTTCTAGAGATACATATCATTGAAAGAATGCACAATCAAAAAAATATAATGTTGAAGGCTCAAAAGCTTGCATTGGTATAACACTATAAAGTCAACATGGCATATTCTCAAAGTCAATCCCTAAAACAATTAAATCTTAAAATTGGCATGCACACTCATTCATGTGATTTATATCTTCATCTATCTCAACTAATTCTCATATATAATACTCGTATTCTCAAAAATCAATGGGAGTTCTAAAGATCAAACATAATTTTTTTTTTTTAAGGATAACAAAGAAAACGAAAATAAGAAAACCAAAATTCTTCCAATACCCCCACACTTAAAACACAACATTGTCCTCAATGTTGAAATAAAAGAAAAGGAATATAGGAGAATGACAAAAATAAAGTAAAATGCGAAAAATAAAAGATAAGGAAAAAAAAAGAAAGCAAATCTGTTTTTTTTTTTTTTGTGCTGGGTTGCCTCCCAGTAAGCGCTTTTGTTTTATGTCATTGGCTCGACATGCTGCATGGTCATTCTTTATAGATTGGTTCAGCTAACTCCACAGAAGCAGTGAGTTCTACCGTCCAACTTTCATAGAAAGGTTTCAAGCGATGCCCATTGACCTTGAGTACTTTATTGGTTTCTAAACTTGTAATTTCAACTGCACCATAAGGAAAAACATTAGAAACAACAAATGGTCCAATCCAACGAGAGCGTAACTTTCCAGGAAAAAGTTTCAAACGCGAATGATAAAGAAGGACTTTGTCTCCAACATTAAACTCTTTTCTTGTAATCATTCGGTCATGGAGACTCTTAGTCTTTTCTTTGTAAATCCTTGCATTCTCGTAAGCATCATTTCGAATCTCTTCCAACTCTTGCAATTGCAACTTTCTTGCAATCCCAGCAGCATCATAATCCATGTTACATTTTTTAATGGCCCAAAAAGCTTTGTGTTCAAGCTCCACCGGTAGATGACATGCTTTTCCATAAATCATCCTATAAGGTGACATTCCTATAGGTGATTTGTAAGCAGTCCGATAAGCCCAAAGTGCATCACCAAGTCATAGACTCCAATCTCGTCGGTTAGGTTGCACTGTCTTCTCTAAAATGGACTTGATTTCTTGATTTGAAATTTCAGGTTGGCCATTCGTTTGAGGATGGTATGTTGTGGAAGTCCGATGAGTCACATGATATTTGCGTAACAATGCTTCCATTGAACGATTGCAAAAATGAGTGCCACGATCACTAATGATAGCTTTAGGGATTCCAAACCTGTCAAATATATGAGTCCTGACAAAATCTAAAACAACCTTAGCATCGTTAGTTCGTATGGCTTTCGCCTCAATCCATTTGGACACATAATCAACAGCAAGAAGGATATAAAGATTGCCAAAAAAAGGAAATGGACCTATAAAATCAATACCCCAAACATCAAAAATTTCACTTACAAGAATATTCGTTAAAGGCATTTGATTCTTATAGGTGGTATTACTTGTTTTTTGGCATTTTTCACATGATTTGCAAAAATGATATGCATCCTTAAAAATAGAAGGCCAGTAAAAATCACTTTCAAGTACCTTGTCGGCCATTCTTTTTGCTCCAAAATGCCCACCACAAGAATGAGAATGACAAAAGGTAAGAATGGAATGAAATTCATCTTGTGGTACACATCTCCTAACTTCTTGATCCACACAAACTTTCCACAGATAAGGAGTATCCCAAAAATAATATTTAGCATCAGCTCGTAACTTGTCTTTTTGGGATGTAGACAAACCTGGAGGGAATTCTTTGGTGACTAAATAGTTCACCAAATCAGCATACCATGGTCTTGTAGAGGAATGTAACACATACAACTGCTCATCGGGGAATGTCTCTCGTATTGTTTCGGTTTGTATATCCTCAGTCCTCAGTCGGCTCAAGTGATCAGCCACATGATTTTCGGCACCTTTTTTGTCTTTGATCTCAAGATCAAATTCTTGTAAAAGCAAGATCCACCTAATCAATCTTGGTTTGGACTCCTTTTTCTTCAAAAGATACTTTAAAGCTGTATGATTAGTAAAAACAATGACTTTTGTACCAAGTAGATATGACCTGAATTTTTCAAGAGCAAACACTACTGCAAAAAGTTCCTTTTCAGTTGTATGGCAATTGCATTGTGCTCTGTCCAACATGTGGGAAGCATAGGCGATAACATGCAAATTATTCCCTATTCTTTGCCCAAGGACAGCCCCTACCGCATAGTCACTTGCATCATACATTATCTCAAAAGGCTCATCCCAATTTGGTGGTTGGATGATAGGGGCAGATGTGACACGCCTCTTAAGCTCATCATGGGCATCTTTACATGCTTGATCAAACATAAAATCCACTTCTTTGGCTAATAGTTTGCACAAGGATGCTGTACTCTTCGACAAATCTTTGATAAAGCATCGATAGAAACCTGTATGGCCAAGAAAAGAACGAATTTCCCTCACGCAGGAGGGGTAAGGCAATGATGAAACAACGTCTATTTTAGCTTTATCAACCTCTAATCCACGTGAAGACACAACATGCCCAAGAACTATTCCTTGTTCTACCATAAAATAACACTTTTCATAGTTTAAAACAAGGTTAGTTTCAATGCACCTTTTCAAGATCAAAGATAAATTTTCTAGACATCTATCAAAAGAATCACCATACACCGTGAAATCATCCATGAAAACCTCAATTATTCTTTCTTTCAATATAGTCAGAAAAAATACTCATCATGTATCTTTGAAAAGTTGCAGGTGCATTACAGAGACTAAAGGGCATCATTCTCCTAAATGCATATGTACCAAATGGACATGTAAATATAGTCTTTTCTTGATCCTCAGGATTAATAACAATCTGATTCTATCCATTATATCCATCAAAAAAGCAATAAAAAGACTTACCTGTTAGGCCTTCAAGCATTTGATCCATGAATGGTAATGGAAGATCTTTGCATGTAGCAAGATTTAGCTTTTTGTAATCAACACACATTCTCCATCCACTCGAGATGCGAGTAGGAATAAGCTCATCATTTTTGTTTTTCACCAACGTGATTCCGGTCTTTTTAGGCACCACATGGATTGGCGCCACTCATTTACTTTCGTGATGGGATAAATGACTCCTGCATCTAATAGTTTCAAAATTTCAGCTTTCACTACCTCCATCATAGGCAGGTTCAACCTCCTTTGCATTTCCCTTATTGGTTTCGCATTGTCCTCCAATAGTATGTGATGCATACACATTGAGGGACTAATGCCCTTGATGTCAGCTAAAGTCCATCCAATGGTTGTCTTGTGATCACACAACAACTTCACAAGTTTTTCCTCTTGTGTATTTGTCAAACTTGTTGCTATAATAACGGGAAGTGTATTGTTGTCGCCAATAAATACATACTTCAAATTATCGGGCAAAGGTTTCAATTCTAACTCGAGTGCCTGTAAAATAGATGACAAAAGCTTTTTATGTGAAAGTACTAAATCAACAAAGACATTACCATGGGGAACAGTTTGGGTAAGACTAAGAGAATCATAAACATGTTTGGGCATAACACTAATGGATGCACCTAAATTGCACAAGGCCCTTTTGAAACTAGCATTACCAATAACACATGGGATAGTAAACGCACCTGGGTCTTTTTGCTTCAAAGGCATATTCTTTTGAACAACAGCAGATACAACTTCACCCATACTTACCATTTCATGACCTTTCAGTTTGAAAGCTCTCTTGGTAGTACACAACTCCTTCAAAAATTTGGCATACTTGGGAATTTGCTTGATAGCATCAAGCAAAGGAATGTTGAGTTCTACTTTCTTGAAAACCTCTAAAATCTCTTTTTCTTTGACCTAGAAGAACTCACAGGAAAGGGTGGAATTGTTTTAAAACTGGAATTCATTAAGTGAGGAGTTACTTTTGGAATGTTGGTCTTTGTTTCAGTTTGTGGAGGATGAGGATGTTCCTTCTTTGTATTCAATTCAGTTTCTATCTCTTCTTCTTCCTCCATCTCAATTTGTTTCGACCTTTTCTCTTCAAGTTTTTTCCCACTTTGCAGCATGATCGCACTAACATTCTCTTTTGGATTCAATGCTTGGGAGGGCAATTTTCCATTCATTTGTGCTTCCAATTTCCCCACACTTGAAGCTATTTGCCCCATTTGCTTCTCCAAGTTGTGAATACTTGACCTTGTGTCCTGTTGAAAAGACATGACATTTTGTTGCAAGGTCACAGTGTTAGAAGCCAAAGTTTTCATCATCTCACGAAGATCATCATTGGATGACGACCCCATAACATTAGAGTTTGTGAATTGAGGGGGTTGTCTTGCTTGATAATTCTGTTGGGATTGAAATCCATGGAGATAGAACTGTCGGCCTTAATTGCCTTGTTGAGGTTGGTTCCCATACCGTAGGTTGGGATGATCTCTCCATCCAGGATTGTACATGTGGGAAAAAGGATCATACTTACGCTGAGGTTGTCCATTGAATGCTCCATCAACTGCATTAGCTTGTTCAATGTAATCTTCTTGCATTGTTGGGCACATATCTGAAGCATGTCCTTGTGAGGAGCATGTGCTACAAACTTTTACCTGTTGTACATTGCCACAAGCCAAAGGACGCACAAGAGAAGTAATATCATTAACTTTATTCTCAAGGTTAGAAATATTTACCTCATTTACTCGTTTACTTGCGAAGTCTCCACGAGTGCCAAACTGTTTTGAGTTGACTACCATGTTTGAGATCAATTGATGTGCAGCCTCGGGTGTCTTATCTACCAATTCCCCTCCACTTGCAGCATCAATGATACTATGGTCAGTAGGCATTAATCCTTCATAGAAATATTGAATGAGTAGTTGATTTGGTATTTGATGATGAGGGCATTGAATACACAGTTGCTCAAATCTTTCCCAATGCTCGGAAAGTGTCTCTCCATGAGATTGCCGAATTCTATATATTTCTTTTCTTATGTTGGCAACTCGAGATGCTGGGAAATACTTCTCAAGGAAGATCTTCTTCATGCCATTCCATGTTCCAATTGAACCTGGAAGAATGGAGAAAAGCCATGCCTTTGTTGCCTCTTTTAAAGAGAAAGGGAAAGCTTTTAACTTAACATGTTCTTCGTCAACTCCATTCAGTTTCATGCCAACACAAACCATATGGAACTCCTTGAGATGAATATGAGGATCTTCTCCTGCAAGACCATTAAATGTTGGTAGCAAATGTATAAAACCAGATTTGAGCTCAAAGTTTACATTATTGTCGATGTTTATGCACAACGGCTGATTTCCATGTTAGGACCAACAAGCTCTTTAAGTGTTTGTTGTCATGCAACAGCCATGATGTTGAGGCGAGCTTCCTTTCATAACCTGCGTAAAGTTTTTTTCTATTTCGAGATCCAATTGCATTTAACTTTGATTAGTAGAATGAGTTACTAACATAAATCATCAAGAAAACTCAAAAGAAACCAACCACACAAGAGATCGAAAACAATGCAAATTGTACGAAAATCCTACGCTAGAAACCTAAAACTGCCTAAAAACCCTAGAAAAAAGCAAAATTTGGCCTCGATAGGGTGGGGCTAGTGGTATGCCACTAGGTCTATTCAGAACGTCGTTTCCTTTTACAAAACAAAAGGTTGATACCTAATTTCACCAAAAAATCTGTTTTGAACAGTACTGCTGGCGTAAGTGAACAGTACCATCATAAGCAAAAATTCTGTTTCTCTTTTTTTTTTGAATCCAGCAAATAAAAATAACAGTACAAGCACAAGAATCAACTAAAATTACCTCCCCGGCAACGACGCTAAAATTTGTTCCAATGTCGCGGTAGTACAAATTAATTACCCTAGCTTAAAACACACAAGATACTATAGAGCAAGCAAGGGGTCGATCCCACGAGGAAGATTTAGTTTAGATTTTTATGCTATATATTATGTAATTGGGGGGTTTTGATTTGTGATGATCTAAACTATGGAAGAAATTAAACTAGCAAACAAAATCAATTGAAACCAAAATTAATCAAGAAAACAAACCTTGGTCGCAAGCACACATCAACCAACGGAAATTAGAACCGATCCTTGAAATGAAAATTGCAGTTTATGTTCTGAAATTTTTATCTTTTCTTAACGTTGATTAATTAACGGATCTGCCGTATAACTAATCCTAACCAACAAACAATCAAAGTGTCTGCACTAATGATTCGATTTAATGGCAGCTTTAAGAACTAGATAATTTCATCAAGATTATTTTATTTTCTTGCCTTAGATTTCTAGAAAGGTATGGATGTTAGCTTTTTAATGCCACTGGAATCACTTCATTTCGACCTCTAAAGCTCACGCTCTGCACAAAACATCGACTGAAGGTCAAATTTGCCAATTACCTCCAATTTACTCCTTTTTGCATCTTTCATCCAAAAGTGCCTTCAAAACATAAAACAAAGAATATCAAGGCATTTTATAAAACATAGGCAAAACACTAGTTAAATATGGGTCAAACTATCGAATAATATGGTTGCATCAGTCTATCAACCGTAACCATTTGTTGTTGGCTCTATGTGGCAGTGCTTTGATCCTAAGTAGTCTCTACATTTCTACGGGGACATTTTTTTTTTGTATGGCTTGTGTCTCCATAATAATAACCTCATCTACCTAAATACTTGTAACCCCTTCATTGATGCCCCTCACCTCTACAAATATAACATCTTTTTAGGGTAGTTAACAATCTCCAGGGTGCCTTTAACTACATCTGGAACATATTGGATATGCAAGCCCTCACTGCTTTGTCAGCTCACTTGAAGTACTTGTCCCATAACGAGTTGGTGCACTAAAAGATCTTCCCTACTAACTTGCATATATCCTCATGAGCTCGCTCTAGTGGTAAAGTTTCCTCCCTATTCTTAAATTGTCCAGATGTTTGTCCACCAATAGAGGGGATCTACCAGTAGAGTACATAAATTTCCTCCTCTTTGTCTATATGGTTTGTCCATGTTCAATTTCCTCTCGCTGTTCTTCTCTGATCACTCTCTACATACCTTGAGCAGCTTATACCAGCTCTCGAACAATTTGAATTCTTGTACAAAGGTTCAAGAAGTAGAGTAGACAGTCATCGAAATCACTATAAAAATTTATGTGTTTATCTCTCTCTCTCTCTCTATCTATTTGTTGCGATGTCGCGGTCGCACAAATTAATTACCCTAGCTTCAAACACAACACACAAGATAGTATAGAGCAAGCAAGGGGTCGATCCCACGAGGAAGTTTCAAGTCAGATTTTTATGTTGTACATTATGTAATTGGGGGGATTTGGTTTGTGATTATCTAAACTATGGCAGCAATTAAACTAGCAAACAAAATCAATTAAAACCGAAACTTATCAAGAAAACAAACCTTGGTCGCAAGCACACATCCACCAACGGAAATTAGAACCGATCCTTGAAACGAAAATTGCAGTTTATGTTCTGAAATTTTATCTTTTCTTAACGTTGATTAATTAACGGATCCGTCGTATAACTAATCCTAACCAACAAATAATCAAAGTGTCCGCACTAATGATTCAATTTAATGGTAGCTTTAAGAACTAGATAATTTCATCAAGATTAACATACAAGATGTCCGCAGCTTGTGTCACTTTGTTCAAATGTTCTCCCTAAGTTCAATAACGTAGTTCTGCCACAATTATCAAGCTTAGTTGCTTCACAAGTTCATATATCACAACTCCGGTTTTGATATTAAACTT
>Ga0325414_1000589_pt1 | contig 30557 bp, 26 predicted proteins | sample PopdelMetagenome_8_FD_206183 | JGI IMG/M metagenome (GOLD analysis project Ga0325414, IMG submission 206183) | Populus deltoides microbial communities from Bellville, Georgia, United States - Leaf-PdKOR-R3 | ecosystem: Host-associated > Plants > Phyllosphere > Phylloplane/Leaf | place: USA... | reverse complement strand
AGAAATCTAGGAAGAACCTGGTGTTCATTTAATGGGAAGAATTTCAGTATGGTTCTTGGGCGTGCTGGTCTCATATAAGATGCAGTTGCAGCAGAAATTTGATGGGAGTTTTCCATTTATTCAATGAATTAGAACGTTTTCAGTGGAGGATTAGGGTTTGGTAATCTTATTTTTTGCAGTTAATTCCTTTGATCATGTACAGGTTATGGAACTTTCAACCACAAATTGTTAGTATTGACGTTGGCTATAAAATTCAGATTGATTCGGTGGGTCTTACCGGTTGATCTAAAATTTAAATTAATTCAGGTTAAAAAAATAAAGTAATTTAGCTTGATTTACTTAAAAACCCGGATCGCAATTCATTAATATTTTTTTTAAAAACAATGTTTAATTCTTTTTTTTAAAAAAAATTTCTTTTTGAAAATTAACCCTTCTAATTTAAGGGTTTTGCTCCAGGATAATATCTTAATCGAGTTTTATAACTATATATAACTATGAATTTGTTTTTTTGACTAGTAAATCATGTCCAGCAATTAATGTTTGCTTGACATTACATCTCAAATAAAAATTAATAAAAATTTATTTTTATTTAAAATTATTTTTTATATATTTTTGAATTGTTTTAATATACTAATATTAAAAATAAATTTTAAAAAATAAAAAAATTATATTAATATATTTTTAAATAAAAAATATTTTAAAAAACAATAATAATAACATTCTCAATCCTCTCACCTGATCACTTAAGTTTGAAGGAATTCTCCTCTTTTTCTTAGGGTGGCTGAGGCTGTCTTTCTCCTGCTCCACTTGAAACAACTGCGAAAGCTACTTGGAAGGAGGCGAGTCCTTATGGTGCGCGTCGTCCTCCCTTTACACCATTTTTCCAATTGCATAGTCTGCAACTAATCTCCATGTCATTCTATAGCATAAAATGTGTCCTCAACCTCCAAAAGGACAACATGAACAGCAGGGATTGAGACAAGATGTTTGGTACACTTTGAAATCTTCAAGCTTATCTAGAAATGGCCATGCTTTAGGATCATAGGTTATGGTTAACTGTCGCTGTACCGGGTCGTTGTGATACTTTCTTCAGATGCTAGTATCAGCAAAGAAATCAGTGTCTTCCATTGGACATGAACAGCATGATTAATCATAAGACTGAAAGATGCCTTTGACAAGGAAAGTAACTCCTTGCATAAGCAACCAAGAATACTACATTAAACCCACGAAAATCAAATGGCTTCGTCTCTGCTTTGTTCTATCAATGGCCGTGCTTTACTTCTCTTGTCTAGCTATCTAGCTGCAAAGCATAACTACCATGGTTATCACCGCCATCGCTCGCACAGCCATTCTCCCATCTCAAACCCCAGGCTTCACCAAGCTTATATTAATGCCCTCCATCCATGCATGAAAAAGAGTCATCTACGTACTCTGACCCATACAACTTCACCGCCAATTGGGTTGGTCCTGATGTAGCTAGGTAGCTATAAAGCAGTATATTGTACAGTCGCGCTTGATGATCCCAAAATCAGAGTTGTCGCTGGCATTGACCTCAACTTTGCTGATATAGCAGGTTTCCTTCCTGATGAATATTTAGGCCTCCTCACTGGCTTAGCACTCATTCATTTGAATAGCAACAGATTTTGTGGTATTATCCCACAAACTCTAACCTTGCACTTCTATATGAGCTTGATCTCAGTAATTAACAACAGATTTGTAGGCACTTTCCCTTCTGGTCTGCTCTCTCTTCCTATGCTAAAATAACTTGACCATCGTTACAATGAGTTTGAAGGACCATTACCTCAGCTTTTCCAAAAAAAAAAAAAAAAAATCGAAGCGATATTTGTCAATAATAATCGCTTCACTAACGCAGTTCCTGCGATCTTAGGTGGAACTTAAGCTACTGTATGGTGGTCATTGCCAACAATAACTTTGAGGCTGGCGCCTGCCACCAAGTATAGCCAACTTTGCAGATACTTTAGAGGAATTGCTGATGAACAACACAAACTTGACAGGTTGTTTGCCACCAGAAGTTGTGTATCTCTACAAACTGAAGGTGTTGGATGTAAGCCAAAACTAGATAGTTGGTCCTATACCATATATCCTGGCAGGACTTGCTCATTTGGATCAGATAAATTTAGCACACAATCTAATGACTGGGTTTGTATCAAAGGGAATTTGCGTACTTCCAAATTTGGTTAATTTTACTTTCTCCTACAACTTCTTTTGTGAGGAAGAGGGCATTTGCATGAATCTTACATCTAAAGGCATTAAGTATGACGATCGCCGCAATTGTTTGCCAAAGAAGCCACCCCAGAGGAGCTACAAAGACTGCAACGATAACCTCGAGTATCATGTGGACTGCTTTCAGCAACACTGTGTAGCCGGTGCTGGAGGTGGTATTGATAAGCTAAAGACAACAAGAGACAAATAATACAGAATTTTGATGAGCAAAAAAAAGCTGTAAATATGAATTTTAAATTCATAGGTTTGTTCTCTCTAGCTAAAATAATAACAATGAAGTATGTCATTTTAGAAAGTTTACAAAACCTTAAATAAGCTAAAAACCCTACCTCAACTAAGAAACAAAAACAAAATCTTAAAAATACAAATGAAAGAAGCATAAAATTCAAAATTATGTAAGAAATCCGAAAACACTTGGAAAATAACAAAAATGCCAAAACTAAGAGTCTGGACGAGATGTTTGATATATATATATATATATATATATGATAGTCCACAAAGTGACACGCTTGTGGCTTTAGAGAAAATAGCCTATAGAAACTCTTGTAAAAATTTTAGTCTGATCTAACAGCCGGATCAAATGTTACAGCCATTTTGAGCCATTATTTTGGTCTGGCACGACCAGACCTTCTCTTGGACCTAAACCTGTTTCATTGGTCCATAAATGTATCTGCTAGGCCATTTATATAATTTGTCAGGGGCTGATCTTAATCTAATTATGGTAAATCCATACCTGACTGCTTAGAATCATCAATTATCGCAAGCCCGACTACATCAAGTATTTTCCTACATTTGTGCCTGCTACAACACCTTTTTATTTATAAACTCAGAGAGTTTCGATGGACAAATGTTACTTATCTGAATGGAGAATTTTCATTGTATAGAAAGAGTACAAGTTGTATAAGCTAATTATTGACATTTAGATCAACAAAACTACCATATACAAAAATATCAACTTAAAGCTAGTATATCCTAATTAAAGAAAATATTTAAAACAAAGAAATTAGTTGTCAAAACTTTATAGGATATATAATCTTGTGGTTTTAAATGTTTGGCTAATAGAGAAAAACTTTCCTTTGACATCTCTCTCAAATTGATGTTGGTAAGTCTTCAAGCATCAATTTTCTAACAAAGAAATGATGGCACTAATGTGTCATGGATTTGGTGAAGATATTTGTAATATATAGAATGGCAAAGATGTGTGAAAGAGTAATAACTTTATGGTCAAAGGCCTCCTAAATAAAGTGGTAGTCTTCGTGCGCTCATAGTAGATTGGGTTGACAATAATTTCAATGATGTTAGTCTTGTCAGTATATAGTGGAGTAGGGTGAACCCAAAAGAAACCAAGCTTTATGAGGAGACCACACAACCAAATGATCTTGGAATAAGCAATAAACATGGCATGGTACTTGGCCTTAGTGGATGATTTAAATACACAATCCTGCTTCTTGTATTTTTCAAGAAACAAACACCATATGGTAGTGGATTTCCTTGTGTCAGGGTAGCCTGCCCAATTAGCATCATAGTTGGCTTGTAATTAGAGTGAAGAACCAGTAAGGAAGAATAAGCTACAACTAAGTGTGTCAAAGATGTATTGAATGATAAGGTGGATAACAATGAGGAAGAGATGTTAAGGGGTTTGCATGAGCTTATTGACAATATGAACAACATATGAGATGTCAAGTCGGGTGATGGTTAGGTAGATAAGACTACCAAATAACATCCTATAAAGAATGGGATCCTCAAGAAGCCCTCCTTCATCACATTGATATTTCATATTTTTCATGGGAGTGTCAATATAATGGTATTTATGAGTCATGCTAATTGAACTAAATCCTGAATATACTTGTTTTGATTAAAAAAAGATATATTGAGACCGACGATGCACCTCTAACTCCAAGAAATAGGTGAGCTGCCCAAGGTTTTTCATGTGGAAAGTAGAATTCAACAATTTTTTAATCTTAGAAATGGTCACCATATCAGGACTACTGACAATGATGTTATTTGCATAAACAAGAAAGATGACTCTCATTAGGTGTCTTATATAGAAAAGGAAAAGAGCCATATTGACTTTGAGTTAATAAAAAGACAAAGAGAGTGGTTTGAGATTTTTCAAACCATGCTCTTTTATATAAGCTTTCTCCTTGAGATCACCATGTAGAAATGTATTATTAACATCCATTTGATGCAAGGGCCAAGATTGATAGACAACAAGGGTTATAATTATATGCATGGTGGTCATCTTAACTACCAATATAAATGTCTCATTGTAGTCTATGTCATGCTTTTGCCTATTGCCAAGATCCACTAACTGAACCTTGTAACGATCATAGCTATTAGAATGCAAGCTTAATAGAAAACAACCACTTACTCCCAATAAGTTTCATAGAAAGGGGACATAGAACAACATCCTGTTTGTGGTTGTCTTCAAGTGCTAGAAGTTTTGTTTCAATAGCTTTCCACTAACACTTATACACCATGACATGTTTATAACCTGAGAGAATATGAATAAAAGACAAGGTAGCTGTAAAAGATAAAGGAATGTCAAACCCAAACCTATATAGGGGTCTATGGATCTTAGTATTGTGTTTAAAAGGAACTAGTGATGTTGTTGGAACAAGATCAATAATCAAGGGATGACTTGGAGAATGATCGAGAGGTCTTGGAATCTGAGTGAATAGGCAGTGAGGTCATCTCTAGTACACTAAGAGAGGCTTAAAAGTTATCAAATTTGTAAGATGATTAGTGAGTAAAGGAGGAATAAAAAAATGAAAGGGAAATACAATGATGGTGAGTGGAAAAAATATACTAGTTTTCTAGAAAGATTACATTTCTAGAAATCCAAATATGATGTAAATTTGGATCATAACAAAGAAAACCTTTATGGTGTATAGAATATCCTAGAAAGATATATTTGGTAGACTAAGCAGTGAATTTTGTGCGTTTGTGTGTGGAAAGGTGAATATAACACACAACCAAAAGTAAGAAGGTTAGAATAATTCGAAGGATGACCAAATAATAAAGTGAAATGAGACTCATGGTGCAATGAGGGAGAAGGAAATCTATTTATAAAATGGATAACAATGGAGTGAGCTTCATCCTAGATCCGAGAGGGTATATATGACTCTAATAAAAGGGTACGAACAACATCAAGAAGGTGAGGGTTCTTTCTTTTAGCCACCTCATTTTACTGGAAGGTTGAAGGACAAGACAATTGAAAGATTATGCAATGTGTTTATAGAAATTCTTAAAACAAGTGAGGCATGTACTCACCTTTATTGTAAGGGTGTGAGGTTTTTATGGTGGCAGAAAATCATTTTTAACTAACTGGCCAACTTAAACAAGACTACTAGCAAGGTTAAGAGAGATAAAGACATCAGTTAGAGAATGAGGAACATCATCGATTGTTATAATAGATACAAAATTGTTATAGATAGTAAAATTATAGAGATTATAAAAACATATGTGCATATAGGTAAGAGATTTAACATTGTTTATCATATGATTGGAAGCTACAAAATCAAAATGCCAAGGAGAAGATGCAGAAACATATTTATCTAAAAGTCTTAAAGCAGAGAATACATAAATAATCGCATCATTTCAGCGGTCATAAATTAAACAAAACCAGGAGCATTTTGTGTCATGGATGTTGTAACCACAAATCCATTAACATTAGAAGAGTCAACTAAGGTTGTATATGCCATTTTAAATTTCTTTGGAGGTTGGGTAAGACATTCCTTGATAACATGACCATTATTTTTTCAGTAGTTGCAGAATGTTTTAGAATAATTTAAAGCAAAATGACTAAATCCTTTGCAACAAAAGCATTGGACAATACTCATGTCCCAGCCTTTTGGCTTGTCTTGTACTGTATAAGCCATGTGAACAAAATAACAGATTGAGCTATGTTGCTCTATAGTGGTTTGATTGAGGAAGCATTTCTCCTCATAAAAAAAAACTCATTGAGGCATGTATTCAAGGAGGGTATAAGCTCTCAATTCATAAGATTAGATCGGGTGCCTTTAAATTTAGATCTTAAGTCATAAGAAACTAGTCTTTCTTAGTAGTTTTGTAGACAAATTAAATTATACTTAACCCAAAGACTCATGAAGTTAAGAGTAAAAAATCAGAGATAAAAAGACTGCCTAGTGGAGTATGACCAATTCAAGTTCAAGCTAAAAATATTTGGTGGTGTTGTGCTAACTGTATAACTTCTTCAAGTAAGTCCATATTTCAGCAACAATTTTAAAGGTCCATATTTCAGCAACAATTTTAAAGGGTATGAGGTTCAAGACGAGTTGAGTTTTAACGACCCAAGAATCCATGCCATAACTTAGGCATTCTTAACTTCCTACTTAGCGTACATGTCTTGATCTTGTCTGTCTTTGTGAGGAGTAGGGTTGTTGCCATCAACATGGCCTCACAAACCATTGCTTTGATAAAAAGCTTGATGTGGAATTCCTAGGCTAAGTAATTTTTGTCATTCAACCAAATCAAGAAAGCATCAAGAAAGCATCAGACTTGTCTGCTGATATGATGTCAAGAGAACTAATAAAGAATAATAAAAGATGAAGAATTAAACTAGGTTTGAGAACAAGAGACACATGATGATTTAGAATTGTAGCTTTGATACCATGATAAACTTGAAGAGCTTTGAGGAAAAAACCTTCCTTCTCTCGGTATAGAATTTTCATTACATAAAAATAGCACAAGTTGCACAAGTTGGTTTTAAACCTTTAGAAGCAAAACTATCGTACAAAAATGTCTATTATTCATCTACAACTACTATATTCTAATTAAAGAAAAAACCATTGAGAAACCATATGGTCTCTTCAAAAGTCTTGTAAAGAAAGTACAAAAAAAAGGATTGACTTGATTGTGTCCATTTGATCCATCATTTCATGCCAACATGAACAATGTTTAGAAATTTCCTGCTTGATTACCAAAAAACTTGTATCCTGATAAAAATTATCAGGGCAGGCACGTTCATTTACCTAAATAAACTGATGCATATAACCGGAGAAAAAAAATCGACAACAATTCTTTATCAGGGGAAATCAGTCGTTTTGCCTTCCTATTGTCAATTTCATGATTCATATAAATGCTACAAGGGTTAATTTATTTGCAAGAGAGCAAAAAATCTTGTGTGCCAATTATAGAATTGAAAATAATTTGCATTTGTGAAATTTCTGCGTACTGATAACATTATACGATTAACAAAATGTGGTGTCAAATACAATGCGTGGCAGCATCAGGTAACGTCGGCATTGCTTATGGCTCTATATCAGGCGTAATATCGGCTTTTCCCAGCCTGAAATAAAACAGAAATAAAATAAATACAAAAGATATATCAAAAACAGGATCCAAAATACACCTCAATCATAATTTCAGAAAAAAAATGGAATGATGCAATAGGGAATCAGAAATGTTTAGTAAATGCAAGTTTTTGCATCAGCTCATTACCAGAATCAACAAGTTGGGCAGTGTCAATCAATCCTATGTAATATAAACAAGAGTGTACTAATATCCCTAGGCTGGTGGTAGTGGACGCCGGCAAGTTGGGCATTCCATCTTGATATCCATCCACCTTTGTAGACAACCAGAATGAAAGAAATGATCACATGGAGTTACCTGCCAGAGATTTGCAATTTAGTGGCTTAGGCGCAGGTGCCAACAAAGTAAAGGAAGGGTGGAAGAAAAAAGAAAATCCTGGTATGTACCATGCAATCATTAGAACGATGAGTGAGATCAATGGAAGTCATGCAGATGACACAGTCTGTAGCATGATTTGCATCCTTATCAAACCTTCTATAGTAGCAATATTTCTCAGGTAGGATCTGCAAACAAGCGTAGTAAAGTGATGTAAAGCAGTCACAACATGCTTTATGTGAAAAGAAAAAGATAATATACTTGTGACTATGTTAATCACTGCCCCTTGGTCAGCATAGGTCTGCATGGCTGTTTAACCAAGGTAATTTACCAACTTAACACAGCAATCAGTGTCATAAATTATTGGAAACTTGGAAAAGAAAAAAAATGGGTTTGGGTGGGAAAAAGGAGAGAAAAAACTGCACCAACCTGTCGAGGAATGAAACACCGAGACCCAAGATAGTGTTGAAGAAGAAGAATTGATGCTTGCAATCCAATGAATATACTCAAACATAAACACCAAGTCTTGTCAGGCTCAATGCGCATAAAGTTGTAAGGACATCCAAATATATACAATGGGATTGCTAGACGAGTAACAGTCATGCCTAAGATGTAATGAGGATGCAAAGGTTTTCTTGAGTCACGAATGACATTGGTAATTATTTGAGGTATCCAAAAGGAGTACATCAAGAGAAGAATGGGTCGAAGATAATTATGGAACTCGTACATAAATAGAATGCCTCCCAACAGGATCCCATCTGCAAATAATTGTAGCAGTTAGATCCAATTGCACCAGACATAAAAGAAGGAATTTTATATTTTAACACAACTAGTTGAATCCATAATAAGCCAATTGATGATCGCAAGCATGTGGCAAAGAATTCAGGAGATCAAGAGATGAATATTTTGAAAATTTCTAACTGGTTACTCATTCAAAGGAGTAACTGAAAGTAAGAACCATGCTAGAGTATTTAATCAACACCAGATCATTTCCAATGAATCCTAGAGATAGAATTCGACCTACAGATTGATTTCCAAAAGAGTACTTACAGAAACGACTGTATAGAACTGATAGCTCACGCCTCATTGTCTCCCAACCTTCACCACTATTCATAGGCCTGCTTGCCTTCCATATAGCAAGAAGATATCTCATCTCAAAAATTGAGAAGACTACAAACTTGAAAAATGCGGCAGTTGCAAAAGCATTAAACAAGGATTCTGCACAGGAAAGTGCAAAAGTATTTGCTTAACAGAGACAGAGAACAAGCCAGTGCTTAGCAACAATGTGCAGTAGGCGCACAAATTAAATTTCACAGTGTACAACAAGAATAGAGTTACACTGATTTGGTATGATAAGCATATGCATGAAAAAAATGGGCACAATTCATGCACAACGAGACAGGAGAATACTAATTAAGAAAAGTAAAACCACTGGTATAATTTAATTTTGAAATGACATATGAGTAACTTAGGCCAGGTTGCTGGTTGTGAGTTTTTTCAAATGATACCTACTAGTATACTTTAATTTTGAAATTTGAAAGGTTGGGGAACTAATTGTTGTATCAGAAGTGAACACAAATTGGGCAGTTCTTCTACCACTCAAGTAGTCTGATGGTTTCCAAGAGAGTCAATGCAGAGAATTGAAAAACTGGTCCATTTTGTAGTTTGCAAATGATTTTGCCAGCAAATGGAAAATACCCATCAAGTATCGCTACATGATAAAATTAAAATATAGGTAGATCACCAGACAAATGGAATCCTTACAAATTTTTGTGTTCACAAAGTGTAGAGATATTTTTTTCTGAAATATATCCAATGCGAATCTAAATTCCTAATGCCTTTACTTAAACAGATCTATTTTTCAAATAATTGCAATAAGCTTCCTGCAAAACATAATATACAAATTCCATTGCATCTGAAAGCAAAACCAATCTAGTAAACTGCATAAAGTGGAATTTTACGTACCAACTAGTATTCCTGCTGTTAGGTGTAGAAGACAAAGATAAGCATCCATGATGGCTTGCTGCCCGATCATTAAAATCGAAACTTTGGCAGCTCCCTGATAAGAGGCACATCAAAACCATTATCAACCACTAAATGCTAAGAATAATCAAAAGAAAACATTGATTGAAATGGATGTCTAAAGTAAAATGTCTTACTGATTGAGTGTTGCCGTGTTCCATTTGCCGAATCAACAAAAGAACTTGAAGGAACGAGACCTGATGCAAAATGTTAAGGAATCCCCCCAAATCTAGCTAATGGAACATTAGGATGAATCAACAAGATTGATGATATATCACATATAAAGGATACAAAGGTGACCATCAAGGTATAGTTCACTGCTTTGTTATAGTAGACCTCAATGTTCACAGAAGTAGCATTTAGTAGTAAAGGTGAGAAGCATTCCCCTTCATTGTCTGTGGCAGGACTCTCCATTATTCCTTCAATATGGAAACGGTCACGATCTCCATCTACAAGAGAGGTCAGAGATTTTAGTAAACAAGACACATGATTTTTATTATAATACTTTATTATCCAAAAGTCTGTAATATCAAGTAGAATGGTTGAAACCAGACAAAAAATTGCTCCGGATACCATAAATATGACCGATCAATTAAATTAGATTTTCTCAATACTTCATGGAGAATAATAGGTAAAAATTTCTTCTCCACTAGCTCAAAATGAGAATGATTTGTACAAGGCATTGTTTCCAAATTATCAAGAATAAGTCCTAGCGATGTTACAATATCAACACCAACCTCTACACATAAAGGAAATAATTCATAGATATTTCAAAATTTATTTGGGAACAACACAAGGATATTAAGTTAAAAGAAAAAAATCATAAAGCTGGGAGAACTCAGGTACCATTTTGGGCAGATGACAAGCGTGTAATTTGGGCTGCAATTTCAATACTACAATCCTTCTCCATCTCATATATTGGTGCTGCAATATCATGAGGTAAAATTTACGAAACTTCTATGTTAGCTCAAACTTGAAAAGGCAAAGTGAGGTACAGAACATTACAATTTTTCCTTCTCCATATTTTATCTCGGGGAGAATCTTGGAACACCTGAGATGAAAATACTCCAAGCTGTTCAAACAAAGTAGCAAACACAGGCTAGAAGTTAGACCTCAGAGAATCCATCAACAATAGAAGATTATATAGAACGATGACACTTTCTTTTTCCTGCTCAATGTATATATCCTTATTGCAAGACTTGTCAACCTGTGGCCAAGCTTAAGAGGATCTAACTGGAACCATGTGAAGCATTAAGAACTACCAGTCCCAAACAGCATACAGTTTTCTAAACCATCACAAGCATGCATCCCCACTCCCACCCCCTTCATATACTTTATGAATAATATCAAACTGTGCAAAGTAATAATACGAGTTCCCTCTGAGGCCAAAAAAATCAGCCAGTCAAGTAATGAATCTACAGCTATACAGATATTAAACATACCACAGGTTATGTGCCTATCCTTAAGGTACTCTAAAAGTTCACATAAGAAACGACTAGGCAGCAAATAACCAAACAGCAAAAACTTAAGGCAATATAAAAAAGATGACAAGCTGAGCTGCAGACAAATACTATGCAATAAATATAAATAACAAATATATCACACAAAAGCTGAGTGGGAAGGGTTACCAGATGATATGGATTAGATAAGATATATTCTTCTTCTTGGCTCAATTCTCCCTCTTTACCACTGTCATAGTGCATTAAAAGAAAACTATTAGAGGTAAAATGCAACAGACAAACCAACTCATGACATCTATCAACTCAAAAAATGATGCAAGTAAACAAAAAAAAATGAAATTACAGTTCTGTATCTCCAGAAACGAGGACAGAGAAGAAGATGATAAATTTTATCATCAATTGTAATTTTTAATGTAGTGTTGAACAAAGCATGTGCAACTTACATGCCCTTCAACTGTAATAAGCAGTGACATAAAGGAAATTTTACACTTCTTACTACACAAGCATCCCTCTTACTAACCACAAGACAGTCCATACTTGGGAAGAACAAGGAAAAAAACATTTTCTAATGTTGTTAGATATTTACCTGTTAGTTACCATTCGAAGTTGTCTAAAAGGCCATATATAAACACCTTCTACCCTTATTTGAGCACCACCAACATTGTGTTCATTGTTGAACACATCATGGAAAATTATTACACCCTGTTGTCAACACCACAAGCAATAAAATATAAAAGTTTTCTTTCTTAAAGCCATGACCATACCTTGAAGAACCAAAAACATTTGAATCAATCAAGAATTTTTCTTCCCAGGAGTGAAAATACGAGAATTTAAACCCTAGCTGGGAAAAAAATAAACCCTCACCTGAACATAATGTACACCATTTATCTTCGTTGGTCTGCTGAATAATTCAATGACAGAATCACCATTAGATTTCCTAAGATCCGGGAACTTGGAAGATGTATTTGTAGAATCGAGAAATTTCCATGACCCTAGAATTCACATGTCCAAAACATGTTCACTGAGATAACATAGAAGACCTAAACCAATTGAGTGTGCATTGCTGAACAGGATAAATATATTTATAAAACTAACCAAGTTAACTTATAATTTTGTGAATGCATCATGAAGGAAAAAACAGTCAATTACTTTTCTGCAAGTTCTACATCAATGAATGCAAATAATTTTCAAAAGTATGTGAGTGCATGAGTCACTGAAGACAAACCTCGGTAAGTTCCCGTTATGTTCCACATAGAAAATGGACCCAAATCATTTTCATCTTTTCTAATAAATAGCCACTGTGAGAAGCCAAAACATTGACAAGAAAAAAATTAGGACCAATTATAGTCATAATATAAAATAATTGCATTTCAGCATCCTTGGCAATCAAATTGAGCTAAATTTCATGCTAAGTAATAAATTCTACTCAACGAATTACTGAGAAATCAAGTGCCAATCCTACTCACGCAACATGACCTTAGTTCTTATTTACCACCTTTCACTGTGAAAAACTCATTGGTTTTTGATGATCAACACTACAACATTACATTCTAAGCTATCAAACATGTCACTTCCTGTTTTCACTGCCTTAGATCATTTTCAAGGATACACTAACACAAACACCTAAATGCAGCACAATAGAATTCACAAGTCAAACCCCATCAAAACTACACGTCAAGAAAGCAATTGAGCTCACTTCGACAAAGCTAAACACAAATATCATCACTCAATCTCATTGAAAATTCCATGAAAGCACAAGCAACAACAAACTTCACCAATCAGAGTTACATTCTTTAGAATCCAAATTCACATTCTTGCTAACAAACTCCAATCAAAATCTAATCCAACCCACAATCAATCAAAAACAAAAACATCAAATTCCAATACAAACCTCATCGCCCCATGACTGAGCACGCTCTCTCAATGGCCTTAACCCCACCACAGGCTGTAACAAGCCCAAAAACACAAACCATAACCAAAAAACAATCCAAACCACAAACCCTAACCCTCTCCTCCACGAAAATCCCTCTGAATTAACCATATCAAAAAACCCAAAAACCATCAACTCCAATTAAGTTCAAAGACTGAAACTTTCTCCACAAAATGACTCTTAGTCACAAAACCAAAACAACCCATGAGTGTAAAACAAACAACATAAAAAGGGTTTGCTTCAAATGGAGTCAAACCCCCATTTTTGTAGAGAAGTACTAACAAACAACCTGAACAAGAAAGTGAGAGCTCAACAACTTAAATAAAACTTCTGAAATTAATAAAAAATTAATCCCTCAAACAGTAAAATACTAACTACTCTAATTAATTAAACAAACGCACACCAAACAATACTTAGCAGCCCTTCACCAGTTAAAAACCATGCAAGACTGATAAAGATGCGATCATTAAGAAACAAAGATGAAGATTTTCGTAAATGTTGACATGTCAATTTCTTGTGTTTTGTTTTGGTAAAATGGAGGTCAAGAGAAAAGGTAGAAGGCTCTGTGTTCTGTTTGATTTCTGGTCGGGCTACGCGTGAAAATGGGAGGTGAGAATCACGCTCTTACCACATTCGAAGGGGTTGACATGAGAAATTTTATTGTGCATCTATCTAGCCGCATCCAATAAGTTAGTTTGTATCATTATTATAAATTATAAAAGACTCTATAAGGTACCGTCATGTAATTCTACAATATAATTATTATTTTGCCTTTTTTTATACAATTGTTTTTGCCCAGCTAGCAGGATAAAATGGTGTTTTTTGAGATCCAAAAGTTATTTTCAAATTAATTAGGAATAATTTATTAGTTTTTTTCGTTATGATTTTTTTTATATACTCTATTTGGATAAGTAGCAAATTATTATTATTTATAAATAAAAAAATAATCATAAAAAAAATTTATTAGTGCTTGCGTTGCATGTGTCAATGATCAGACATTACTCATGCCTTTTAAGTAGCGCGTTTAACATCATACGACGACTAAAATTTCTCAATTATCGTGTTGTTAGATGGAGGTGTAGCTGTTAACGTATCGTGTGTTCATGACAGTTTAACAACGATTGAGTTTTTCTCCTTCTCTATTTTTTCTCTTTTTTTTTTAGAATTCATGTTAGGTTAGTTAAATCAGGATTCTCCTCCCATTTATTTTGTCTTTTAATTATGCTCTTCTTTCTTTTTTTTGTTTGATTTTTATTTGTTTTTGATTACTTTTTAGATTAATTTTTAAAATTTTATCCGTTTCCATTTGATTTTGTTTTGTTTTTATATCAAATATGGCACTCATTATTTTTATTGTTGTTTTTTTTATTCTTTTTTTTATTTGTTTTTTCTTTCAATTTTGTCCCTCAACATTTTATTTCATTTCCTTTTTGTTTCTAGATTTAGTTATCATTCTTTTAATTACTCTTTTATCCTTTTCTTAAAACATTTTATTTTATTTGTTTTTTTTATATAATTTTGGTCTTCATTCTTTCAATTGCTCTGTTTTATCCTTTTTCTAATTTGTTTTTTCTTTCAATTTTATCTCTCAATATTTTATTTCATTTACTTTTTCTTCAATTTTGATCCTTATTCTTTTAATTGCTCATTTTTTTTATTTCTTGATAAAGTGTCTTATTATTTTCTTTTATTAGTTTTTATACTAGTTTTGAGCCTCATTGTTTTAATTACTATTTGTTCTCTTTTTTTCTTTTTTGATAGTTAAGAATTTTGTTCAAGTTATTTTTTTTATTTTGCAGGGTCATCTCAGTCTTATGATCAAGGTTGCTGAATCAAGTTGTTGTTTTTTCAAGCATTGAAATTTCAAAATCAAATCTTACAAATTAAATATAGTCATTTCTCTTAAAATTTTAATATGATATTTGATAAGTCACAAAATTCAAGGTGCTTAAAAATAAAGTGATTTGTTGGATAATTAATTGATCTCTTAGTTCAAACAATTTGATTCATTCTCCATAGTTAAGGTATCTAGTGAATTGATATGAAAAGCTTATGGGGTTGGAATAGATAGCAGTTGATGTCTGGTAAGTCAGGTGACCGGTAACCAGTATCTGCAAAAGGTCTCCTTTAATGAACATGGAGACTCTCTGATGATAAAATCAATAACTTTATAGAAAGAGAAAGTACAATAATATTCTAGAGAGAAATGCTTTGAAAATATATATGTAGTAGAAAATGAAGAGAATGTGAACTTTTGACTTGAAAGATTCATAGTATATTTATAACCCATAAATCTTATCTTTTTATGGAGAAGAGATGCTGGAATATAATTTTACTCTTGTGATATTTTAAGTTTTATTCTAATTAAAATAATATGTATTAGATTAATATAAAATATTAAGAAACTATATCAAGGGTGTTGGGCATGTCACTTATGCGCTAGGCGTGACAGCATGCCTAAAATGGGTGTACACCAAGCATGACGTGACCCCTTTATAGGCTCGGGCTTCTTACCTGAGCTCATGCCTTTTAGGGAGTTGGGGCCGAGCTACCACACCCGAGCCCACTTTTATTACCCCTCCCTATTGTACTTTAGGCTCAAGATACCAAGCTTGAGTCTAATGAATGTTCTTGTTGAGTTTATTTTAGAGGAATGTTTTAAGTCTATTTTGGAGGTTTTTTCGTGTCTATTTTATACATATCCGTCAATATCTTTACGTTACTATCTTATACAACATATTCTAAAATTTAAATCCTATATGATAATACAAAGACAATTTTTCATAAGTTGAAGAATATTCTATTTATGTATCTATTCTAAAATTTAATATAATATTATCCTTGTAATTTCCATATATTTTCAAACTTACCCCTACACATTAAAGACTTTTTATTTTTCTTTTTTAATATATATAAGTATAGTTTTAAAACTCGATCTAGAGAGAGCTAATGTTATCTATTGGAAGGGTTGACTTAATTTTTTTTTTAAATCAAAACAATATTATTTTAACTATGTTTTTTTAGTAAACAATGAGCTAGTAGTTGAATTTTGATCGGGTTAAGCTTTAGTCAACAAGATCACTAGGTTAATCCAAGTTTTTGATTAAGTTAACTAAAATTTCTTTCTTGAACCTGAACTTTTTCAAATCCTGGATCAACTATATACCAAGGTGACCTGTCAAGCTATTCCAGATTTTAAAACTAAATATTAGGGGTGTTTACGGTCTGGTTCGGTCCGGTTTTAACCTAAAAATTTAACTAAACTGGAAAATAGTATTCCTTGTTAATATAACCCGGACCGAACCGAGAACTGGTTCAAACCAAACCGGTTTTGTTCGATTTGGTTTTTTAGCATTAAAAACCAGAAAACCAAAACCAATTAAATAAGAGAAAACTTGGATAAAATCCTTGTTAAAAACTTTGAATTTCGGGCCCTTCAGTTGAGATTTGAAAGACCTCCTTTAACCAAATCAAAGACACTAAATTTATCCAAGTTAACACATCTACATGTTAACAAAGATTCCAATAGCATCTCACAAACTACTGGGCTAAATACCGGGACCTCACTAGCACAGCTACATGTTAATAAAATAAAAAAAAGGATTTTATCCAAGTTTTCTGTCAGAAACTAAAGCAGAGAGTAGAAAGACAACAATATGAGAGAAAAGAGCACATAGAAGAGGGAGTGGGAGGGAGAGAGGGGTGGGGCGACTGGAAAAGGAAGGGAGGAGGGGAGGGAGAGGTGGGGCGACTGGAAAGGTAGGGTTAGGGTATTTAGGTTTAAGATGTTTTCTTTTATATTTTTTTTAAAATTTAATTAAATCGGTTTAGTTTGATCTGGTTCAATCGGTTTAAACTTTTTTAAATTGAAACCAAATTAGATTGAGTGGTTTTTTTTAAAAATTGATTTATTTAGTTTTTTGTATTAATTCAGTTTTTTTAATTTAATTGGTTGGTCGGTTTTTTTAATTATGCCTACCAGATATATAAGTTGATCACGTGGAAAAGAAATTGGGTGGAAAAATTAGGGAAAAAAGGTTTGCTTTCATAAATAAAACGCAGCGTTGCAAGCTCGCTTTCCCCTGCAAAACCCTTCCCCTTTAAACTCTCCTCCCTCCTGCTTGATTTCTCTTAAAAAAAAATGGAACAGGCAGCAGCAGGAGGGAAGGGAACAGTGACGCCATTAGCGTCAATGTTTCCAGTGAACGAAGCACAAAAGGCAGCGAAACGAGTTGAAGAGAAGATTGGAGAGAAGCAAAAAGAGTTAGACTGTATCAAAGAATATGTTACTGAAAACACCAATCTTATTAACCTTGTCTCTAGATTACCTGATGAACTTAATCATGATATCATGGTAAGCAAGTATCACTAATCACTTAATAATCAATAGTTTTTTGTGTGGGTTCTTTTCCGTTTCTTGTTTTCTTTCCCTTCAAAAACAAAAAAGAAGAGGAACTTTTTTTTGAAATGAAAGAGAGTGAACAATCTTTTAGTTTCTTGTGTAGTTAATGTTGTTTTGTTGTGGGATTGTTTTTTTATAGGTGCCATTTGGGAAAGCTGCGTTTTTTCCTGGTAGATTGATACACACTAATGAGTTCATGGTAAGCAAAGCTTTTTTTTTTTTTTTTGCTTTGTAGATAATGGAGAATTTTGTTGAATTGGATGATAATAAGAGAACCCTGTTGTAGTTTTATGCGGATTTTACTTGAATCAGAGGGTTAGAAGAGAATCCTTTCGTATTTTTTGGTTGAAATAGATGATTAGAGGAAGACCATTTTTTTGTTTATGAAAATTGGGAATTTAGAGGTGATGGTTATGTGTTGTTTTTGTGTGAAGGTTCTTTTAGGAGATGGTTATTATGCTGAAAGAACAGCTAAGCAAACTGTGGAGATTTTGACAAGGAGAGGGAAAGCTTTGGATTCTCAAGTTGAATCTCTTATGGCAAATATGAAGGATCTTAAAGCCGAGGCTTCATTTTTTGATGTTACGGCTTCTGAGGCTGCTGTAGGTTTTGCAGAATTTCATTATTTTTTTTATGAGGCTTAATCCATGCTTGTAATTGAAAGAACCATGAATAGATTTTACAGTACATGATCTTTCTGAACATTTTGAATACTTTATTGTCATCCTATACAAATGTGCTCCAAAATATTTCATTTTAGGGTAGCTAGTCTGTAAAGTGTTCTTTTGATATGGTTGGTTTTTGAAAGAAAGATACAGGTGTTGCATTTGTGTGCATTTTATTCTAAACATTACGACAGCATCAGTTTTTCCATTTTCTACCAATATCTGTTTGGAGCAAACTCATAGATTTGTATGCTATTTTTTATTCCATTTTTAGAACATGTGTATATCTTCTATGCTACTTGTTAATTGCTTCTTTTTTTTTTTTTTCAATATGTGCAAAAGGAGGGTCTTGTGGAAATAAGGGAAGATTACGTGGAGGAAAATTCTTGGGAAAAATATTCCAAATCAGGCAAGTCTCTTGCCTCTCAACCTTTTCATCAGTAGCTTTGTTTCGGTGGAGTGACAAATGCAAGTTAAAGTTTTTTAGGCATACAAGATAAATTCTCATGTTTTGGATCACCTTGGAACTGATATATTACTATTGTCTGGTCCATGTAACTTTCAAGTTATATGTTGCTTCTGCTTTCTGTTGGCACACGGAACTCATGCTTTCTACACAAGAATTTATACTTACAGTTTAAAAGATTTCCTGCTGTTGTTTTGATGATTTGTAATAGATCACATTCAATCACCGATTCACCATTCTAAATTTGAGATATCAACTTTTCTTTTCATGACGCAGATGACAAGAATAATGACAAAAAAGTTGCATTTGAAGATGATGAATATGCCCGCATAATGTCTAGGTTGGATGAGCTGGAGAAAGAAGAACTAGAAGCTGAAGATGAAGAAGTGGATGCTGAAGATGATGATGAGAGTGCTGTTGAGCAACCTGATGCAGCTGAAAATGACGATGAGAGTGATACGGATGAGCAAACTGATGCAGCCGAAAGTAATAGTGAAAACCATGATAACACACAACCTAAAGCTAAATTCAATCAATTTCCGCATCAGATTTATTCAGAGGTAAGTGTTAGTATCTGGCTTTGATGAATTAATTACTCAATGATATTGTTGCCATGTTTCATTAGCTAAATACGAGTGTAGTTCAATCACTTGACTAATATGAATTACAGATAAGGAAACCACTGCAGCAGACAACTGCCGAAGCATTATCAAATAAGTATCTTCCTCAACAAAGTATTACTGATACATCAAATGTAAGAGATAAAGTCCTTTCCTCTTTCTTTCTTGTAAGTTAGTATTACGTGAAGTGTGATTATTCTATATGGGGTATGCGGCTCTGGTGCGCTATGAGAAATCTCTCAACCATTGACTTCTTGTTTTGAAGTTTATGGTTTTCAAATATTTTAGGAAGAGGCGGTGAGACACCTTTTTCCATTGAAACCACTTTTTTTTCACATCTCTCTAAATGGTGAAAACATTTCATGGATGCTCTCTCTCAGTGAAACCTTGCTTTTTTATGTTTGTTGTGTAAAGTTTGATAGGAAGATGATTTATGCTAGTGCAAATGCTAGAATTGCAAGGCTAATGTTGCAACGGTCTTGTGGGATTAGAACAATTTGCATGTCATATTGTTAATGGACATTTTTCAGCAAGCATTTTTCTGGGAGGGAACAAAAAAAGAAATTTGATTGTCCCAACAAAAATGCTGTTTCCACAATAATATGCATTCCCAGTTTTGCATATACAGTCTTGTTAACAACGCATCTTTATTTTCTTTCTCATAGGTGTTCATGCAGACTCCAAAATCAGGATTCAATGGTTCCAAGGTATGTTTTTGCATCTCTGAACCATGTCTAGTTGATTGGTTGAAATGAATAGTGTTTGATTATTAGCTGGCATCTTCTAGTTATTACACACTATTTACTGTGCAGGCTTTCACAGGCTCAATTGCGGAGAGTGCTGACACTGTTTCAACAAATTCCAGACAACAGGCTGTGACTTCATCACAGGTATAGACTTCCTTTCTTAATATGTTTTTTGGTTGGCACTGGGCAGACGGGCATCAACTGATCCATGATAATGCTCACGAATCTGAATCTGAACTGCTTAATATGTCTCCCCCTTCCCCCTCAAATACGCATGCAGGCTTCAGAACCAGCATTTGACAGTTCCAAGGTATCCTTTTGCAATTGCAATCCTTGTCTCATCGATTAGTTAAAATGAACACAAATTGATTATTAGCTGACCTCGCTAATTATCACTACTTACTATTTACTATGCAGGCTATCATAGGTTCCATTGTGGAGAGAGCTGACACTATTCCCAAAAATTCACAACAACAGGCTGTGACTTCGTCCCAGGTATGTTTCTTTCTTTCTTAAAATGTGTGTGTGTGTGTGTGTTTGTGAGAAGTGGGGTTGTGGGGGGGGGGGGGGTGGGGTGTGATGATCATGAGTGTCACTAATTGGTTCATAATAACACCCTATCAAGTGTCTTTTCATTGTTTTTAATCATAATTGCTTAATGTGTTTTTTCCATCAAACACACCTGCAGGCTTCAAAACCAGCATTTGACAGTTCCAAGGTTTGTTTACAGTTAACTTGTCAGTTGGTTGAAGTGAACTGTAGTTAGTAGTTATGTAGCCCTAATTGATCATTCATCTACTGTACAGGCCTTTACAGGTTCTGTTGTGGAGCGCACATACAACTTACCAACATCAGGACAAGATGCCGTTTCATCACAGGTATTGTTGATCTATTTGGATAACAATGCTGTACGACAAGCCATTATCTACCGATCACAATTGTTATTGAACTTTGCAGTCATCCAGCTCTCAACCTTCAAAGCCAGTTTCCAGATTCAAGATACGGAGATCTTAGCTGCCATTGTTATAGAAATGTGTAAATTGAGAAACCACACGCATATTCTGTCTTTGAGCAGTTTTTGGAGATCCGCTTGTGTTAAGCTAGAACAACATTAATGGTCCAAACAGAATCCATCCTTGCATGTATTTGATATTTGCGTGAAAGACTTCTCGTGTGACCCCTCTGCTCTCCGCTGGTATATTTTGTTCTAGTTGGCAACATGACATGGGTCATCGGCACCGGAAACCAGAGGCAAGTTGAAGTGCTGTTGATAGTGTAGTACAATATTGATGTGTTTATAGATGCCTCATGCTTCTGGCTAGTCTATGAACGCTATGCTGTGTCTAATGGAATTCTGTTTTTGTTTTTTGTCATACTAATGACTGGTATAGTGTAATATTGATCGTCATACCAATGACTGGTCTAATGGAAGGTGCCTAATGGTGATGGCCTAGCTTTCTCATGCCCCCTTGCCTTGCTGTTCCCTGTCCAACAAACCTTACTTAAGAAAGTAAATTACCTGGTTGTTAGGTTTTCCTTCAATTCCTCTGCTGAAATTGGATGGACAATCACATCTGCCAGTTGGACAAATTTTAAAATCAACCCAGGATCCCAAAATCCCATACAAATCTCTTGAAACACAAGTCAATCATATCTTCTGAATCTATTGTCTTTGGAAGGAAGCTAGAAATGCCACCAATTTCTCATTATTTAAGTTTTAATATATTTAATTGATGGCAACCTAACAGCTAATACAGAGGGCGGAAATGAAACAATGCTTTTTCACTTCCACCATCCTTTTCTTCCTTTACATCTATCTACCTGTACAATATTGCTAAAATATGCAGAGAGTAGAAATTTACAAGGGAAGCTATTTTGCTATTTTCAACCATCAGGCATCTTCTCCTTCCTCTTCTTGTAGTCCCGAAGCGCATTTTCTCTCTCTGAAGTGGTTGCTGATAGAACCCATTTGCTAAATTCAACCTCCCCCATTCCCATGAACTGAGCAAGGAGACTATATTGGATCTTTTTCCAATCCTTGGATGGCAAATCATTCCTTTTCCCACCTACATCATCTGGTTTCCTTTGCCGCTTAAAAGGAGGGTTGTTTATGCTATCTTTACCAGGGATGCTTTCTTCTGTGTTCTTTCTAATTCCAGGTCCAATATTGACAATGTCCTCGTTCCGATGAGTGTAAAGAATACCTGAACAGCAAGGAAATTATATCGCATTGAACAGCTTGTACCATCTCTCTCTCTCACATGCATGTGTACGTGCACATTCTTTAAAAAATCCGCAAGCTATCTAGTAGTAAAAGAGGAAATTCTCCGGATACAAAACACTCAAAACTTTTGCGGCTGGCTACCTTCATCCCTTACATACTATCTTCTAGTTTATTTTTTTGTTTTATCGGTTTATTTTAGTTCTTATCTAAGAACTATATCAGTTAAAAAACTTGAATCAATGGCCATTTATGACAAATCCATCTTAGCAAATTCTTATCTACCTCAATTGCAGCAAAACTTGCACCTTTTTACAGATAGCTTTATTCTTATGCCAAAATATTCTCATAGAAAAATCACTGCTGAATGAAAATGACTGCTAAATTGTGCAGTAGTATCTAATACCATGTGAATTTAAGTGTAAAACTTTATAACAACATTTTGAGGTATAGATTGATGCAGTGCATTTGAATATTAACCAATCTGAAGAAAACAAATGATAAGTAGAAGAAGATACAAATAAATATACTTACCTAACTCTTCAAGAACAGGTTTCTTCCTTGTAACACTCTCATGATTCCCATTGTCACTGGTTTCGCTTGCTGATGAAGTTGTTACAGCTGCTTGGTCAGGATGAAGGAAACAGGTCCCAAGTTCAGGCAACTCTTGCATTGTAGTAGAGCATTGTCCATCACCCTTTCCCTGTTTCTCATGTAGTTCAATGATTTCACTGGTAAAAAGCTTATCAGATAGATCACGGAACAGATTGCAGATACCAAAAAGCTCACCCTGAAATTCTTTGCAATCCTGAAAATCCCAACAAAACAAAGGGAGAAACTCTGAATTTTTCAGTACAAATAGAAAAACCCCAAGGAAATATGAGACCCACACACCAGCCCTTCCATTGAAAAAAGGGTACCTGAACGCCTTCAAAATAGCGGTTTTCTATCTTCCCTGAAACAGCAATATTTGACAGCTGCTGTTTGTACACTTGACGGGAATAAACAAGTTCCTCAAAAGAACCAGCTGCAAGAAGGCGGAAAACCACAACATGCCGCTTCTGTCCAAAACGAAACGACCTGTCTTGGGCCTGCAAGTCTTGGGCAGGATTCCAGTTTGGATCAAATATAACTACGCGATTTGCGCTGACAAGATTCAATCCAAGCCCACCAGCTCGAGTTGATATAAGGAACACCTGAAAAAAGAAAAAGATTAAAGTTGCAAGAAATTTGGGGAACAAACTTTTTAGTCATCTTTTTACTTGAAAGCTACCTGTTTGCTTGGACTAGAGTTGAAGTCATCAACCAAAGATTGACGCAAGTTAGTTGGAGTAGAACCATCAAGTCTCGAGAAGCTATGCCCTTTGCGTATCAGAAATTTTTCCAGTATGTCCAGCATCCTGGAAAAAAAGAGTTTAACTTTAGAAGTGGTAAAACCAGGATGCTCGAACAATAGGAGTTATGAAAATCATTTATTACAGCTATTCTACAAAATCAAAAATTAACTACATAAACAGTCACTTCATGACAGAATAATATACATCAACGGGCAAGATGAAAAAAAATATTTTCTTAGATATATATATTGAATTTCTGAACAGAAAAAAACATGTGTTGATCAAATTTATTATGTCACTATGAGAGAAACATCTAGTATAACGAGAAAAATAAATAGTCGCACCACAGGCAGGTCTGCAAAGTTATGAAGCATTACCTGACAGAATAGCTGAAGAGAAGAATTTTGTCACCTCGTGAAGCCCAGGAAAACATTAACTTTTCTAATGCTTGCATTTTCCCACAATGTTTGACATCGCTCAAGCCCATAAAATTTTCACTTTGGGCATTTCCTCCCACCAAATCTACATCAGCACCAAAGACAGCAGAGGCAAACTCTGCATCCTTCTTCTGTTTATCCGGTTCATCCCTAGGGTTAGGCTTAATCAGCTCGAGGTGATTGCTTATCTGTTAGTTGGATCCAAAAGTGAGTATGAGGAAATAGACAGGAAGTCTACTTTCCAACGATCACTCATCACAAAACAAGAAATAGAAAACAGAAAAACCCTTTCACCTGTTGGAGTTTCACAAGGCAAGGAAGAACAAGGCAATAGGGGCAAGAATCACAACCTTCAGGGTTATCCCTATGAAGGTAGGGCCATATAATTCCATCTGGCACAATCCTTTTGCAGCATTCCACCTGTTTTAGAGGGCTGCCACAACTACATGGAAGATCCTTATTTACAAGGCACTGGATGTCTGGCAGTTGCAACATGCTCCTATAAACCCGCTTTTGCAATTCACTCATGGAACAGAACACAACGTTGTCTTCCTTTCCCATCATAAGATGTCCAATGGTCTCCTCCTTTGTCCTTCTAAGCATGTACTTACGAAGAACTGACACTAGGTGCTCTTTGCGCTTATCAGCTTTCCGTACAAAACTTTCAGGTGCAGTTGACCTTTGGCCATGCTTGAGAGGTTCATCATAAAACTCTCGAAAGTGTTCCCTTGATCCCAGAGACCCTGGAGCAACCCAATCAAGGAGATTAAACAGCTCCATAATTTTATTCTGCATAACAGTTCCTGTGAGACCAATACGTTTTCTCGTTTTAATTTCTAAACATGCTAGATATAATTTTGACTTTTCATTTTTAAGCCGATGCGCCTCATCAACAATCACAACCTCCCAATCCACCTCTGACAAAATGCTGCCATGAATTCTGTACGTGTCAAAACTGGTAATCAGTATCTCAACTCCACCAGCTTTTAGTTTCTCAAGTATCAAATCACGGTTTGTCCCGTGGTAAAGAGAAACACTAAAGCTTGCCCATCTAGAGAATTCACTTTCCCAATTGTGGATAACAGAAGTGGGGCAAATTATAAGGACAGGGCCTTTTTTACCTACTTGGTTTCCCTTTAATGTTATGGACTCACCGGATTCTTCATCTTTTTCAAAGATAGCAGCCAGGAAAGCAATTGTCTGGATGGTCTTGCCTAGTCCCCTGATCCATTTTTTCAAAAACAAAGTCAACAGATATCAGCCCACCAGAAAATTCAGGAGTATTCATACAAGGAATAATATGTAAATTCGTAAATGCATACTCCATACATGCATAAACTCAAAATTAGCTTAACAAGAAAATGCCATTATTGTTGGTCAAATATCTACAAGTGATAAACGACTCAAGCAAGAAAACACTTTCAGTGTCTGACAAGAACTGTAAATTGTTGTCAAAATGGGTCATGCATAATCATCTGAGAGTAAAATTGTCACATATGAAATACAAAACTTATCAAGAAATCACATATTTCAACACAACAAATATACTGACATGTCATCACCAAGAACACCTCCATGGTTGTCTAGGTATAGCTTATATAAAAATTTTACTCCCTCCCTTTGATGTTCAAGCAACCTGCAGTTAATAGAAGCAGGAACCTGCAATCAAAATTAGCAGAAAAAAAAAATCATCCACAGATTCCCAAAAATTAAAGAACTCTCTATTCTCTGTGTGTGTGTGTGTGTTTCTTAAATGTAAATTAAGCAAGTTTTTTACGTGTTCTTAACTTCTATAATCCAATTTTGCTATTACAATTCAAAATTTACTCTTCTCCAAAGTTAATCAAATTCTGTAACAATTGCACTACACATAACATACTTCTAAAAGAAGAAACAACTCCTTAACATGGAAAAAAGTGAACTTTCTAATTCAAACAACAAAAAGACACATACTTTCCAACACAAAAACAAAACTTGAACCCAGAACTGCAATTACAAAAGAAATAAACAACTGGGTCAAAACAATTCGAAGCATAAAATGCATAATTATCAATTACCCGTGTGACAGGAACCTCTCCAAGCAAAGAAAGGACTAGTGGCTCAAAGGGTCCAGTATGTTCAAACTGAAACTGACCCAATTTAGTTCTCCCAAGATCCTCAAACTCCCTCTCCTTCTCCTCTTCTTCCTGCCTATCTTCAAATTTTACAACTTGGGCTTCATTTCTAAGCCCTTGTGAATTCTGGGGTTGTTGAGTTCTTGCATTTAGTGAGCCATTCTGTTGTGATAAAGGACGAAAAGGTTCTCCAAGACGTTGGAGTTGCTTTGAAAGAGAGGATTTTGGTGGCTTTCTTGAGATGGTTAGTGCTGGTTCTGGTTCTTGGGAGAATGATGGCTGTGTTAAAGAAGAAGAGGATGATGATGATGATGTTGTTGTTGTTGAAAGATTTGAGCAGGGTTTAAGGATTTCTTTCAAGGCCTTGAAACTCGTGAGAAGAGACATGACATGACATGAAAGAGAGGAATTTGATGCAAATCTTACAATGTTCGTGGGAACTGATGAGTACTTTTGATGTCTGTGGTTTTCTTAGTTTTGAATTCAAGAAAACAGACTCAACAGCTATTTGATTCGGTGATTCGTGATTGAGGGGCCGGTTTTTAGAGGAACGGTGTCGCTGAACATGTAACTTTTTTCCCCTTCCAGCCGTCGGGTATTCTTGTACCGATTATAGTTGCAAAACGGGGACCGGCTGACCAAGTTAAACCGGCTCCTGGCTGATTTTTTTTTTTAAAAATAAAAAATAAAAAAATTAACTAACTTGGTAATTAAAAAAAAAAAGTGTTAGACTTGCTAATTTAGTTTATTCGGCCGAACATAGTTAAAATCTTATTCTTTTTTTATTAAAATAATAAAGTTTTGATCCTATTAAATTTTTTTAAGTTTATTCATGTCGATCCTTTTAATTTGTGGTTTAGATCCTACTCTAGGTCAATTTATAAATCAAGTTTTACAATTATAATAACTATTTTACTATACTGTGAATAAATTTTGTTGTTTTAACAATAATGATCTTATAATATATTTTTCATGTTAATATTAAAAAAATAGAATTTTTTAAATCTTAATTTCATTTTTTCAAACATAAAAAGTCTAGTAAGAAAATATAATTTTTTAATCATCATAATAATATTTTAAAAACTTAAAATTAAGTTTTAAATTGGACTTTATAAATAACATGAGTTAATTATTTACATTATTTTGGATAGAATGTTGGAACCACCGCTTGTTTTTGCATTTTGCATTTAGAATTGTATTTTAAAAATAAATTTAACTTGAAAAAAATAAATTAACAATTTTTTAATGCTTTGTGATGATTTTAATGTAAAATAAAAATATAAAAAATAATAATTTAATATATTATTAAATAAAAAAGCACTTTTAAAAAAATTACAATTTAAATCACTTTAAAAAGGCACTTGAACAAAAGTCTATACACTTTTTACCTCCCATTATGAGAACACAATTTTCATATTTTTCAGTGACGAAGAAGTCAATGATAAAGCATCGATCATCAATAATCCTTCTCATATTGTAGCGTATACCCTTTTATTATAGTTTTTTTTAGGAATGGTTGGGAATATGGTAGTGGTTGTATTTCTAAAAAATTTAATTTTTTTTAATTAAAATTTAATATGGTTTGTACGTTTTGGATCGTTTTGATGTGCTGATATCAAAAATAATTTTTAAAAAATAAAAAAAAATCATTAACATGCATTTTAGCATAAAAAATTATTTGAAAAACACCTGCAACCACACTGCGAAACACGCTACATGCAACTCCTCCCTTATTACCATGGAAAAGATCTCCCCTTCATGAGAAGTAATTTTCTTAATCAAAGCCGTCAAACGGTAAAAAATAAAAATAAGATATTGTTTGACAGCATGGTAATTGTTAATGTATCAAAATAATTTTTATTTTATTTTTAAAAAATTATTTTTAGCATCAGTATATTAAAATAATTTAAAAAATTATTTTAAATAAAAAAATTTAAATTTTTAAGAAATATAATTTCAATTACCCTACTAACGCTAAGTATACAAGATAAACCTATCCTCTTATATAATATACAATTTCATAGTAACATAGCAAAGTGAATAATAAACAATTATTTTTTCAAGGTGCATGAAGGGTATTCTCAAACTAATTTATTCATGAATTAAAATTAATTTTTGAAAAAACTATCCTAGCTATCCTTTAGTTTGGTTGGTTTTACACTTACCCCTTATATTTTAAAAAATTACAATTTATACCCTAAATTTTATAGCGGTTGTATAGTTTACATCCTAATTTTTTGTATAGTTTAGTCTATTTTATATTTATTAATGGTTTAAATTATAATTTTTCAAAACATGTAGAGTAAAAGTAAAAACAACTAAATTATACTATGGTCAAAGTAATTTTTTCTTAATCTTTTTTAACCATCCATCTTAATGACTCATCATCCCCTAATGTATTCAGTGCATTTAGAAGAATAAATTCTTATAATTTCAAAATTCTTACCTAATAGATTATAACTTCATTTGTGATTGCGGCTCAAATGAAAGTGGGTCAAAATTTAATTTTTTTATTTAAATTAATTTTTTATATTTTTATATATTTTTGATTTGTTAAAGTTAAAAATAAAAAATATTATTTTAATATATTTTTAAATAAAAAATACTTTAAAAATAATCTTCATCGCAATTTTAAATTTTCCAGAAATAAATTTCTTTGAACTATCAGAACAATACTTTAAGATTACAATTAACAAGATTTATGGTGACCTGAATTCCAGCTTAATTGTGAAAAATTTAAAAATTAGTAATTGAATCTTCAATATAATAATATAATTTAATGCTACAATTGGTATAAAAAAAAAAATACCAATCCATCTGCGTTCACCTGAATATTTCAAATTAATGTTATTAAGTGAGTTTTCAATGCTCTTGTAGAATACCGAGAAGAAGGCATCTCTTAACATTAATTTAATGTTTAATTACAAATTAAATTTCATTATAGTCTCTGATTAAAAAAAAGTTCATTCCAACGATGAAATGCATTTTTTTTTACTTCAATCATGATCACCGGCCATTTTTAACTAGGTCCCGAGTGTGGTTGCGGTTATATTTTAAGATGTTTTTTATTAATAAATATATTAAAATAATATTTTTTTATTTTTAAAAATTTATTTTGACATCAGTACATTAAAATAAATAAAAAAACATTAAAAAAATAATATTAATTTGAAGTAAGGAAAAAAATAATTTTTTTTTAATTTTTTTAAAAATACTTTTAAAACACAAAGATAAAAAACAGTCCCAAATCATCTCCTTCTAAACCTTTTTTCAATGAGAATTGCGGTACTTTTAGATATTTTTTTTTATATGTGTATTTATTTTGAAAAAAACATCATACTATTTTTTTTGTGTTTAAACACTCTACACTATAATATTAAATTCTTTAAATTAATAGCTTTTGTTTTTTTTCCTAAAAAATTATTTGGTTATCAAATAACTTATGTTTTTTTTACCAGGTTAAACATATTAATTGAATTTTAAATTTTAGTTTTGTAAAAGTTAAATAAAATACTTTTTATTCATAGAAATCTACTTTTTATTTATTGGGCACACAAAAATTTGTCTTATAAAAATTTGAACAAAATATATTTTTTTAAAAAACCATAACTAAAAATATCATTTTTAAAATCTACTCATTTAAACCATAACCATAAAATTTACCACAACATCAAAGCCACCTCTCTCCTTTTCATTCATGAAAGATAAAGCAAAAACAAGATTTAACAAAGTCAAGATTTTGAAGTTAATTATCTTTCTCAATGCTAAAGTTCTTTCAAGTAATTATGTTTATTTTTATATTTTAAAATTTATTTTGAAAAAATTTAATTTTTTTTATTTTTTTATTTTTTTTAAATTAATATTTTTTTTGATATTTTTAGATCATCTAAATGAGCTGATTTAAAAAAAATATTATTTTAATATATTTTTAAGTGAAAAAAATTCTGAAAACCAACCATACTTATCAAAATCTTTAAGACATTCTTACAAAATGGTCCCCTAAAATTAAAACTATAGGTTCTGCCCCCTCCCAAGTCCCTACCAGGTTTGGACTTCTCCAAGCTGATCCCAATTCTATTAAGTTGTTCAATAAAGTCCAACTTGGAAATTTTTATATTGATAAAATCATAATTATTAATAGTTATAACATAAAATCTCACCTTCAATTCTCTTCAATCAGAAAATCCCGTGTTAGCCATCTGCGTGTCTAGCCTGCCTCTCATGCAGGAGATTTCCAAGAGGCA
>Ga0325414_1000585_pt1 | contig 30609 bp, 16 predicted proteins | sample PopdelMetagenome_8_FD_206183 | JGI IMG/M metagenome (GOLD analysis project Ga0325414, IMG submission 206183) | Populus deltoides microbial communities from Bellville, Georgia, United States - Leaf-PdKOR-R3 | ecosystem: Host-associated > Plants > Phyllosphere > Phylloplane/Leaf | place: USA... | reverse complement strand
TGATCAAAACATTATTTCAAGCATGTGTATAGTTTCTTCTACACCTATAGTTATATTGAATTTAAAGAATCCAAATGCAAAGCCAAAATACTCACATAAAACCTTGTTATCAACTAACCAGGTAAATATAGAGAAGAGCGATACTAAAAGAAATATGGATATTTCTCCTATAAAGCTCAATGGAAAGGTCAAGTGATCAAGCAACAAATGAATGGAAATGGTATCAGCTGCTATAAAAAAAAGGTTTGTATTAGTTACATCTGATTGCTAATAAATTTCTTCTCACAAATCTACAAGAGATTTATATTGAATGAAATATACGCACAACTCCACAAAATTGCACGATATAATTACAATTCACAACTAGGCTAAACTGACATTGAAATCATGAAACAGCACGCTACAAAATCTTTCACTCAACTTATTTTTCCAAGCTGACTTGTTCAAACAAAGGAAATGACAGGGAATGAAAAATCTTAAAGAAGAAAAAGCACCTGCTGCAAAAGGGGGTTTTGTTGGGCAGAATACTGCTTATGATTCCCACCAGTAAGAGGCGGCATGCCAAGAATGTTACTGTGACCTTGCTGCTGGACTTGCTGAAGACGCTGCAAAAATTTCTCTCTCTGATCAGGAGCTATTTCAGTTCTTGCACGAAATTGGCCCTGCAGCGGCAATACCGTTTAAAACAGCATTTCTAAACATTTAGACATGGACAATTCATGTCATGAAGCTAAATTCTAAACAATTGGCATGAAAAATTACTGTCATTTGTCCATTACAAAAAACCAAATGAAGTTGATATTAAAAAAAGCCAGTGAGCTATCAAAATATTTCTCAGTAAAGTTTAGTCATCCAGCTTTCCTCACTCTTCCCCTCTAGTTTTGCTCTTTATTTTCAGTTCTTTAGCTTTACCACCAGCAGTTATGCATGGTATTAAGTTTCTTCCCTCCCTCTTTCGATCTTTCTACCCTCTTCTTAAAAACAAATCCCGTCTCTAGGCTATTTGGCAAAATAAAGTATTTGCAAAATGCATGACAGTGAGGACACCATAAAAACTAGGTTGCATAGGAAAGATTTGTTTTGTTTTGTTTTGTTCATTTATTTTCTTCAGATGATTAAGCATCTTATACATACAGCACTCATATCCTGGTCCGTTATCAATACCCTCACTAGAAAGGACCAAATTGACATTGGAGGAAGAATTTCGGGTGAATCTGAATCTTATAGCATTTTCCATTGGTTGGCAATCTTATCATGCACATATTATTTTAGTTGACTAGCCATACATCAAATTAGTTCCGGCTTGCATGAAAAAAAATATAAAACATCCATTCAACAATAAAAGTTATAATATACTATTAATGCTGGTGGTTATTAACAGAGATGTTCATTTTCAAATGAATTAGAACTTAGATAGATATATCATCCAATGATTGTAAAAAAGTCAACATTATCAGCTTTCAAAAAGGATGGGTGTACAAAGAACATTTCAGTCACTTACTAAACTAAAAATTGCATCAAATATGCTACGCATATAGGCTCTGCAAATTGAAATTATTTTCAACAGCATTTCCAATATCCCATTTCTTGGTCCATCCATGAAACACAGTTTAATTAACAACTTGAGCATCCATTGCAGTAGGATGGTGGTGACCACCCATTGCACCAAGGAGGCAGCTAGGATCAAGACCAGATAAAAGCAATTGGCATTTATGCTAATAGGTTAATTGCAGTCACTAAGCTAATAAATGGATCTAATAAGCTAATCCGTGTATGCTAAAAAACCGAAGTTTAAATATTTTCAATTATGTTTCCAAATGTCCCATTATTTGGCCCACCCAATAAACACAGCTTAGTTACACCTTGAGCCTTCATTCCACTAGAAAGATGGTGACGATCACAGATAAAAGCCATTGACATTAATGCCAATGCTCCCCAAGGTTTGATTAGTGTGAAAGGGAGGCAGCTGGGTGGGGTAGTTTGCAGTTGGACTTGTCCTTGACAAATGAGGGATTATACAGTAAAAAAAAATAGACACCTTGCATCAATATCCTCTTAAATAAATTTGCACACAAACTCACACTCGCACCCCTATGCTATTATAAACACCAGGACAACAGACAGTGTTAAAACAAGTGGCATACCGGTTCATTCTGATTTTGAAAGGAACTCCCAGGTCTCCATTGCATGCCAGTGACCAAAGGAGAGAAAACTCTGCCACCCATAGTAGCAGCTTCACCAGCACTACTAGTATCAACTGCACTGGTTCCATCACCAGCCTGAGGCAAGATCATTCGGTTACTTAGTGGGGAAGCCAGAGGCTGCACCATTCCAGCACTCCCAATTCTATCATCAGTTCCCAAAATATTTCTCTTTGCAATGTCAGAAGCTAAAGGTACTGAACCATGAGCCCCGTTGCTAGGAATAACACCAGGACTGAGGGGGATACTAGATGAGGGCTGGCTAGAGAGGCCACCTCTACCAATGCCCCTTGCTAATCCAGCATCAGCAAGAGAAGGTGATGATCTACGGCCAGGGAAGCCTGCAATTTCTTCCTCCTTCATAGAATTGCCAAGTGTTGCGGGAGAAGAAGGATTAGAAGGAGCTGCATTTTCCAAGACACCTCGAACAGAAGTTGAACCAGGAAGAGTTGGTGAAGCTGCTGACAAACCAGGCAATGTTTGAGCCTGAACATTCACAGAAATAGGTGCATGGTTCCCAGTTGGTGTTGATGCAGCAGAAGAACCAACCATGCTGCTTTTGGCAGGAGGAGTTCTTGCAACAATATCAGAATTACTATCCTGTGAAGTAGTATCATCGGCTTGATCTTGAACAACAGCACCCTCATGATGAGTAGAAGCAACAGTGCCCTGAAAAAGAATTATCATTCCATAGACAGAGCAACAATGTTAGGACAAAGCACCAAATTGAAATGGAATTAGGGAATTAATAAGTGCAGGTAGTAGAAGTGGTAAAGTCCTGGTTTTATAAGATATAAATGAAAATAAAATACCAGTGATACACAACATGAGAAAAAGTTGTGATTCCAAAACACTTCTCTAGACACTGAATAAGCTATTCAATCCAAGTATGGCTTAAAATCAACTATAAAAAGTGGAGAACGTAATAACAATTAGCTAGTGAGAATATATTGTATATATAGACCCAAGATAAAGCAAACGTAAGTTATTCTGAAAGAAAAAAGCAACTATTTGCCATTAATCCAGAGTTTAACACAGTTAATAACAGCCTACACCAAACAAACTAATATAAAACATTATTAAACCCAAGAAATATAAACCTCCAACTATATTATGTCAAATAAAAGGGTTAGAAGAGCCAAAAGCAAAAGCAATGTACATTACATATAACTTTCACATTTCTTTCTTCACTTCAAAATAAAGAAGGAATCGAACGTGTCATAGTCACAAGCCCTAGTATCACAGGTCCAACTAAATCTTAAGGCAAAATATAATGAAAACTCCCTTGGCAACTAATTAAAGCCAAACAAATATCCATTGGCCCATGCATGTCACTGAATCACCAAGGTACATCTGATTCAGGCCTTGCAGCTTGCTACATCAACACAAGAAGAAGAACACAACCTCTCTAATAATAAATAGGTAAAAGGAAGGCTTAATCAAAACCACTAATGTCTCTTGAGATCCTTCATAAATTCAAAGCTAAAGATATAATAGGATAACAATCCTAGATAGAGTGTAGACATACAGGCATTTGAGGAGCAGATGTCACCAAGGAAGTCTTTAAGCTGTGAACGGGGGCACCCTGCAGAGGAAAAAAGAAATTTATTACAAAACTGAGTAAAAGAAACACCCCCACCCACCCACCAACCAACACCAAAAAAATAACAGAAAAAAAAATGTGTTAACAAAACATTTTGAAAAAGCTGAGATTATTCTTCCATTGAATGTTAGAAGAGAAGGAGAAAACAAGCACAGCCACACATACAAAAGATGACTGCATTCCCATCTCTAAAATGGCAAAGTAGTTAGAAGCACAGGCTGCCACCCATTAAAGTTTACCTTCACAAGACCAGGAGGACCAATTGTAACCAGGTCTTCAAGAGATTCAACCTTGTCTAATGGTAATGAGTTGTAAAGTTCATCAACATCACTAAAATCATCAAAATCTTCCTACAAAAAAGATAACATATAAAAAGAGAATTGAAGTGACATAAAAAGAAAGAATATTAATGTGATGTCCCATCAAGAATGTTGAAGTGAAGTGAAAATATACAGTTTAACATGGGAAAATCCACAAGAGAATGCATGATGACTCTTACAATAAGCATGATAAAAAATTTGTGTGCTGTTAGAAAAGGTTAAAAAACACAAACCTGATTACGTTCCACATAGTCATCCAGGAAGTCTTTAACATCATTAACCTGCTCAGGACTCAACTCATCGTTGTCTAGTAGCCTCAGGATCAACTCTAACTTCTTTATATGAAGCTTGTGCCGTGTAATGGATGCCTCTAAATGTGTCTGTCAAACAAAAGGAAGAAAACAAAAAATTATAACAGGAAGAATATATAAATTCTAAAAACTGCATTTTCCTTTTCTGTCCTACCAGTCTGGGTGGCCTTGTCTTTCCTTTCTTAACAGTAAGCCCCTCAATCTCAGCTTCAAAGCTATCAATCTGAGATTCCAGTTCCCCAACCTATTCAAGGAAGAACAAGTTAAAACACCACTAATGAAATAAGAATTCATAAAACAGAAAAGGACTTCAATTTAAGACTCGATGATGTCAAACTAAAAATAAGTTTTATTCATTTCAAACCACATTTTCCAGACCAAATTGACATATAATGGAGTAATTTTAATCGCTTGAAAATTGGTCCAGTTCTTGTTCTCAAGATACAAAGTTTCAGATTCGGTATGAATGACGAGGTTCTCATGTGACTTACAGGCATTCATTTTGGACGAGTTTAAGACAATTAAAAGTTTATAAACATAGTTGGCAAAACAAAAGGAAAAAAAATGTTTTAGTATTGAATAAGGAATTATCTCGAAGGGAAAAGCTTTACTATTTTAAATGCTATCAGGCAGATCACAGATCTCTAAGCCATAAACCATTTATAACTTCAATAGTTCGTCTATATCATTGATTTTTTTCTGGGATAAGTATAAAGCTTTGGACATTAATTAGCAAGCAAAATCAACTGGCTGCACATGCCAAATGCAGTAGGACCAGAGAGGGGCAGGTCAATTACAAGTCATAATGAAAGATTTTATAATACCAGCTCAAAGAAATGAAATTTGAAAAGTCAGAATTGTTTTATTTTATGTACACTTTCAGAAATAAAGATAAGAAGAAAGCAAATCAAACAGCTTACTTACATACCACATTATTCAACCAATCCCTTGTCTCTGATTTAGCCTTCTCCTTTGGATCCTAATCATAAAAAAGATAAGCATATAAGCATACTAAGCGATTCTGATTGCAAAAGCTATGACATCTTGGAAAAAAGAACTATTTTACTTTTTAATAATAGTTTTTGTGAACTTATAAAGATTAAAGACATGGAACACATACAAAACCCAAAAGACAATTGTAAGATTGGAAATAAAACTTCTAATTACAGGGAGATGGAATCAAGTCCAATGATGAACACTAACAGCAGCAGCAACAACAACAACAAGGCCTCAAATCCAAAAGACAACTTATTAGCATTCCTCCAAAAAAACCACAAAGAGCAAAAAATGAATAAGAAAATCCATTTAACGAAGACCTCAATTCTATGCTGTCAATGATGTCCACTAATAGCTCAAAAACTTTTAAATTGAGCTACTTCAGCAAGTCTGCACATGTAAACACTGAAGTGGGAAAGAAAAACATATTTAAGCACAAAACAAACAATAAAAAGCACCAAATTTGTAAGCCAGATAATAGAGGTGAATTAGAAACCCTTTAACAGGCTTCATCAGATTGAGAAAGTACTAGCAGTCATGGCACATTACATCACCCTAAGAAGGGATTGCCTCACAGAGTAATGTGGTTCCAAGTAACCACATCAATTGCTCCCAAAGTACCAATCTGATGGTTTACTCAGCCTCAAATTTACTACCCATTTGACCAATTTGATTCAAGGTCCGGCATAAAACAAGGCAGTGTTAGTATGCAAGGCTTACAGTTTTGGGTTGCTGGCCCAGCCCTTCTTTGGAAAATGCTTTTGTCTTAGTTTCCTTTTCGCAGATCTTAAATCTTTCCATTTCTTTCTCGATAGTCTTACGAGCATCCACCAGAGCCTGCTCGTAAGATGCGCTAACCTACAACATGATTCAAAAGAAAGCAAGATCAACCTCAGCTTCAACAACAGTGTCAAATATACATAATAAGGAAGAAAATGCCACGACGGGTCACAGAAATGAATAACCATTTTATCATGGAAAATGACTGCACTATCAAATATCCTCAAAGCTTTAGATAAGAGTGGTGCATGATAACACAGAAAATAACCAGATAAGAAGCGAACACATGTGCTGGAAGGTGAAGGTTACATCTATTCAGGAAAAGCTGAATGAACATGAAGATGGTTTAAGATAATTTGGACAGACCAGTTGTAAAATGATTAAAGCCTAGAGAGGGGTGGGGTGCGATAAACCAAACATGGCATATGACTAAAGTCATCAAGAACATAATCTCATAACAGCTAGCAGAAAGTTTAGCACAAAATGTAACTAAATAGACAAGGTAGATACATGTAGCCATCCAGGCTTAGCTGCATTGAATTGATTTATTCAAAAATGGAAACCAATCAAATAAATAAAAAGTGTCCCTTCATCTATAACCAACTTGATGACTCAAAATAACCCAAACTAACAGTACTTTTTGATATCTAAACTTGGATTAAATAATTGATTAAGAGCAAACTAAAAGGCTGGGTAACTTTTCTCGTTTTAGCAACTATAATTCATAATAGGAACTCAAATCTGCAAGGCTGAAATGATTCAAGCACAATAACCAGAAAATAAAAATGAAGAGGGGTGACCTTCTTATCCTTTATTTCACTGGATTGAATCCATGTTTTGATCTGGTCTCTGTATCTCTGCAGTTTCTTGATTTCCTTCTTCAAGTCTGCCTCAAACTTTTCTTTTTGATTCACGTTGTCCGTATCATAAACCTACAAACAGCAATAACCCATTCATAAACAACCAAATTAGAGAGGGAAAAACAAACAAACAAAATACTACAAAATAAAATAAAACAAAAGGTGCAAGAAAACTCAATTATGCAAAGAGTAAAAGTTATATATCATCACTACATCGCATCAATAAATCAATTTTTAAACCAAGAAAACAAAATAACAAAAACAAAAATATACAGAGAAGCTTACCATTTTTTCGACAACAAACACAGAATAAAACTCAAAGAACAATACCAAAAAACGAAATACAGAATTAGGGATTTTTTTTTTATTTTAACTTATTATTAAAAAAAAATTGAAACAAAAATAACCCACACAATCAATGAAATCACAGCATTAACAAACTAACCGTTAAAAATCCATCCGCACAAAATAACAATTCATTATACGTTTAACAAAAGAGAAAACAAAATGAAATTCCGCCAAAACTCACTTTCCTTCGTTTTCTCAGCATCCAAACACATCTAAAAAAGAAAAAGAAAGCACACTGAAACAATACTTCTCAAATTGGTTTTTAGACTCTAAATTCGTTACTTCTTGGCAGCTAAAAAATATGAAAAATCAAACAAAAAATATTTAAGAGAGATAGCGATAGAGAAGGGAGAGTCAGTTAGTGACCTTGTTCCAGATACTGTCAAAAACGTCGACGCCTTCTTGAACTTTCTTTAGAACACGATCGATCTCGCCTTGTAACTTGCGGCTTGCTCCCATTGTCCAACAATTTGATCACTGTCAAGTCAATAACTACTACTGATGTGTTTGCTTTTATTATCATTCAATCTCACAAGTGATAAATGGACGGATAATCTGTGTGTGCCGCTCTTTATTTTTAGGGTTTTTTTTCTTTTTCCTTTTATTTTATTCTTTTCGCCTGCTGTGCTGATTGAAATATGGAGGAGATGATGGGGAAAATTGAGAACGAGGAAGGAGATTGATTTTAGAGTGGAGCGAGTGAGTCCGAGTTTCGTTCTTTAATTATGGGCTGGGCTTTGTTGTGATTTGGGCTGCTCACACAGATTACGTATGTGAGTGGTTTTTGGTACTGTAGCCATATAATTAAATTAAGCCTTACACTTAATTGCAACAGTAAATTTAATTTAACAGTGTTTGTTTTTCATCAAGTATTTTTCTCATCTTTCACTAACTTTAAGAACAAAATTGGTGAATGAAAATATTTTATGGTGAAAAAATAAATTTAAAGTAAAAAATAACTTAAATTTTTCAAGAGAAGAAAATATATTTACAAGACAATATTTTTATTAAATCATGAGCCTCACTCATTAATTTTTATCATTTTCTTTCAAACACTTATATTTCTTTTGTACATAGCCTAATAATGAAATTAATATTTATTAACCCTGAGGGGTAGCTCAACTGGTCAGGTCTTGGGTTTGCTATCTAATTATCACAAGTTCGAGTCCTCTCAAGGCCACTGGAGGCTTACATGGTCGTTAACTTCAGGGCTCGTGAAATTAGTTGAGGTGCGCGCAAGCTGGCCTGGGCATCCATGTTAATAAATAAAAATTAATATTTATTTGAGGAAAAAACATCTTTTATGTAAAAACAAATTCAAAAATTTTACATGATATAGTTATTAGAAGAAGAAAAATAGATACCAAGAAGTTTTGATCATAGAAGTGTAATCCAAAAATAATGTTCAAAAATATTTAGTTTATAAACATGTAATTTGGTATTTTTAAAGCAAACTTGCAATCAAAACTAAAATTCTAATATATATACTAGGTAAATATAGAAACTTGCATAACAGATTGAAACACAATTTCAGTATGTTTATATTGAAATTATACGTAAACAAAACTAATATAGAGTATGTACTTATTGAAACACTTATAATATGATTAAGCTAAAAAAACTTATTATTAAAAATCATTTAATTGCCCTTGAAACTTTATTGCTCCCTTACTTGGTGCAAATAGAATGTATGCAAACACCATCACATTGTATATATATACTTTTAAATAAGGTCCATAAACTAAGAAAAATATAACTCAAAATTTTCTCTATAAAGATTGAATTTAAGCTATAGATTGAGAGAAAAACAAGGAAGAAAAACATGGCTTAGAACAAAAGAGAATATGTTGGAAAAATAAAGGTGAAAAGGAGTTTGTAAAATCTAAAAAACTCTACATAAACACTCTTCTTAACTATACAAAAACACTCTTTTTCAATCTCTTCTTTATAGAAGGTTTTGAAACCAAAACTGATAAAAAAAATTAATTCTAGCAATTTTATTTTTTACCATTATCAGCCTCGATCACCAGTCATAAATCAAAATCAAACCTAATAATCTTGGCTTTAGATCTAACCTAATGAGTTTTGAGTCGGCAGCGACTAAATTTTCATTGATGATTTTCAAATTGATAGTGAACGTATTCGCTGAAGATTCCAAGCGTCAATCATGAAAGTAGTTTTCGCTAATGATTTTTGTGTCACCAACGACCCAGTGTTCGTTGACGAATTATGTGTCACTAGTGACCCCAAATTTCACTGACGACTTTCTGTGACAGCAGCAACTTAGTTTGCTGATGAATTCCATATTAGAAATGATTTAATGCTTATGACGACTTCGTTGTCGGTCTAACCTAAGTCACTACGAAACTCAAGAATTAAACGCTAGGACATCGCGAGTGGCCACACTTAAAATAAAAAGAAGTGTAGTGATATGATGATGTTCGTTGTATGATTGTATAATGTGTGGAACACTTGAATATGAACATGTGTATTCTTGAAATATGTATAATGATGGTTATATGGTTGTTTAATATAAGTATGCTGATTATAACCATTTGATATGTCAAGTGGTACAATCGGGATCAAACCTTCGACTAGATGAAGGCATTCCACAAGAGGAACAAGTAGGTGACTTCCACCCCCTTCTAGCAAAATGCTAATTTTCCAAAATGTATGCTTTATAAAAGATCTATTGTTATGTTGTAGCGAATATTAAATTGAGATAAAATGATTGAATGAGCAAGCTAATGACATCCCAGAGGGATGATCGGATTGTGATTGATGATTAGCTTTAACTAATGACATCATAGAGGGATGACTGGGTTGTGGTTAATGATTAGCTTTGACTAATGGCATCCTAGAAGGATGACTAGGTTATGGTTGATGATTAACTTCAGTTAAAGGCATCTTAGAAGAATGGTCGGGTTGTATTCAATGATTAGTTACAATTAATGGTATCCGAGATGGATGTTCGAGTTTGAATATTGTAATTATCTATGGTAGTTGATACGATGATAAGGAATGCATTACGTATGTCATAACCCATTTTTGGGTTATTCCTCAATTCATATTTTTTCTCTCTTAAAATAAATATAAAAAAATAAAAAATATTATCAAAAAATATAACAGTAAAAAGAAGATGCCAGAACGCTAAGAAAATGGTCAAAAATTGGTTGAGGAGGTTAAAAAATACAAAGATTTGAAATTTGACGGTATATTGTTGACCGATGAGAGCCCTATTTATGAAAAAAATTCAATTTGAGGAAGAAAAGTCCAAAATCAAATGTTTATGGACTCAATTAAACTTCATTAAAGGTTTAATTGAATTTATGGAGGGTTTGATTGCAAGTAAAATTGATTTTGGAGTTGATTTGGGTTTTAATTGGAAGAAATTAAAGTTCTAGGGTCAAAATATAATTTTTGAGAGTTAATTTGGTCAAATCAGGGACTTAATTGCATAAATATTAAAGTTTGATGGCCAATTAAGGACTTAATTGAAGAAATCTGAAACTAATGACTAAAATGAAAAACGCGCGTAAATAGAAGGGCTGTAATTAAACTAAATCAGGGGCTAAATTAAAGAAATTCGAAGTTTATTGATCAATTAAGGGTCAAATTGCATAAATTCAAGACCAATGACCAAAGTGAAAAAGGCGGCCAACTTCAGGGCCACTGCCTGATTTTTAGCAAGGATGCAATTGCATTGATTTTTAAATCAAAATTGCAATTTAGGACTTGAGTGAATAAATTACAAATTGAAGACTGATTTGGACTTTGACATAAGTTTGGTGTCGTTTTCATTTAAATGAAACGGCGCGTTTTGGCTAGAACGGCGTCGTTTCATACACTGTTAAAAAAAAAGAGCTCAAAACGGTGTCGTTTTGAACGGCACTGTAGCCTTTCTTCTTCCCCTAGATGCGCAGAAAACAGGGGAAGAAGAAAGTTTTGTTCTGTTTTCACTGCATTTTCTTCCTCCTTTTAATTCAAAAAGACGCCGACCAAAGACCTTATTTTGCTCAGCTGACCGGTGGCCTCCCACGTGTTGGAAAAACGAAGGAGACATGCCTCCTCAGGCAATTGTAGGGCGGTAGCATAGTGGCTGCCCCAACCATGTCTCTCCCCTGTTTTCCTATAAATACAGGGGAGACGAAGAGAAAGAGGAGCAGAATAAAACGGGAGGGAGCAGAAGTGAAAAGAGAAGAGGAGGACAGAGCAAAAAAGAGAGAAAAGAGGAAGAGAAAAGGAAAGAAAAAGAAAGAAAAAAACAGCAGAGAAAAACAGAGGAGCACCGCCGGCCATTGCAACGACAGCCCCCCCACCGTCAGCACCACTGCCACAGTCGCTAGAAGCACCGTGAGCCGCCATAGGTAAGCCGTCTTCCCTTTCCTCCTCCACCTCCTTCTTCTTCTTCTACATTTTCTTCTCCACTGTTCACGTTGCATGTGAACAGTGGAGAAGCCCACTATTTAATAGGCTGGCAGTGCCGGCCCAGCCTAAAATGGTGGACCGGGTCCAGCCCAATTAAAAAAAAAAATTTTCTTCGAAAATTGTAATTGTTTTTCGTGTTTTTTTTACTAAATTTTGTTTAGTATTTGGTTGGTCTTTTTATACCACAAAAAATAATACAAATATGGTATTAAAATACTCGGTTTTCGTCAAAACTTTCAAAGTACAAAAAAATTTGAAAAATAGAAAAAAATATTTTTGTGCATGTGGCCAAGTGTCTCAAAGCTAAAAAATCATATTGTGTTTTTCATACACCAAAAAAACAATGTTTTAGCATGCATTTTGGCTTTAATAACCAGTTTATTAAAGTCAAGAGAACATTGGCCAAAATTTCAAAAATAACAAAAATTTTATTTTGTTTGTCTTTTAGTATCCGAGGTACAACATTACACCTAATACGTATTCCGGATATTAAATTCTTTTTTTAGACGCTAGAACGGTTAGGTTACCTTATTAAGATAAGAACGTCCTTATTGAGAAGGACTTTTCTTGACCCTTTAGACGGACCAACAATTAGAAAACGCAACCAAAACCTTAGATTTTATCAGACAATAAAACAATGCAACTTACCTTCAGTAGGGTGTAGTTGGGGTGCTAATACCTTTCCTTTACGCAACCAGTCTCCGTACCCGATCTCTGAGACCAGTTAGGGTTCCTAGTGACCAGAATACTAGGTGGCGACTCCCATTCAAAATTTCCAATGATAAAAGATAAGAATTCCTTGTCTCTCCATATTTGCCAGATAGACATTCACCATTTTTTCTAAGAAGGTGGATGATCGTCGCGACGCCGCACACGTGCGACAACGTATATAAAAAGTAATGAAACGATTATATTCTTCTAGATTATGAACAAACAGTGACGTTAATATTCCTTGGTTACCTAATATTATGTATAAATTATTTATAATTTTTGTCTCTATCTTTGTATTGTAACAGGAACATCACACCAATAGGGTACTTAAGAAACCCTATTCTACGAGTCCATATATTTTGGAAAGAACTATATATTCACATATTTTAGATGTTATGTATTTGATAGGAACGAATGTACTAGTTGTATAGTTGTCGTTTGACACTTTTGTATAAACTCGCAATAATAACAATATTAGATTAGGGATGTGAACTTATGTTAATGTTAATATGATGTAATGTAAACTTGTGTACATGTAAATATAATGTTATGTGGTATATGTATTAAGTGTTCTCATATATATGGAAGTATTGAGTTACATAATCATTTAAGTATTGTGCCATGCTAATAAATGAAACCTAATTATAAATTCTCGGGACGCTATTGCGAGAAGCATTAAGAACGTACCAGTTTTCAAAAAAAAATTACCATTAATTTTGACCATGAAAAAATTAGGTTATTACAGTGCCTTAGAGGCATGCTGAAGCTGAAAAAGCCCAAGGCCCATTTTGCTTAGGTCATTTTCTCTCTAAAAGCTTGAGAGTTTTTTAGGCTCAATTTCAACTTTTCAACTTTCCATTATGTCGCACCCGACATCGCGGCGGCATTAAAAATTCAAATGAAAAAGAATATATTTCTGACATCTTGTTCTCTTGATGGGGAAAAGTCTTATTTAAAGAGTCGCCACCTAGTATTATGGTCACTAGGAACCCTAACTAGTCAACAAAGATTTTATGGTTCGGGACTGGTTGTGGCTAGAGAACATATTAACACCCATATCACACCCTACCTGAGGTAAGCTGCATTGCTGGTTTTGTCTTAAATTGCTAAAAGTTTGTTGATTTGTGCTATGATGGTTTACTTGTAATATTCCTGACTCTGGCGCCAGTAAATATTCAACTACGGATACTTCCAACTTTGGCGTTGATAAATATTACGTAACTATAAAAACAAAATAAATTTAAATCATTTACCTTACTCCTAACTGTAAACAAATAACATAAGTTTATTTTCTACGCATACATATGTTTTTTTTTTTTACTTTTTTATTTATGTAGCTAAATAAAATAAAATGAATTTAAATCAGTATTTTTATTCCTAACTCTGACGTCAGTGAATAAACCAATAAATTTATATTTATTGCATGCACATATTTTTTTTTTTATTTCTTGGGCCGGGTCCACCTAACCCATATGAGGCTGGGCTAGACCCAGCCAGCCCGGCCCGGTTATTGGCCCAAACCAGTGACCTAGCTGGGCTAAGTCAAAGGCATGCATGAAGTAACTTCACGCGTGCTGCACAGTGTAAAGGTAATTAAATTACCTTCGCACAATGTTTATGAACAAAATATGCAGAGAATGAAAGGAGAAAAAAAAGGGCATACCTACTTCGGGAGGCGATGAAGATGGTTGCGGCGCTGGTGGTGACTCTCGTCTATTACTTTCTTCCTTCTGTGTCCACCGTCCACTTTCGTTTTCCAGCAACTTCTGAGATGATGAAGGAGCTAAGAAGATGATGCAGATACCGACTTTTCGTGGTAAATAATTTCTAGGTCGTTCTTTTTTCTACAGGGATGAAGACAATGGCAGGGCCAATCCTTGTCTCTGCGTTGCTCCTTTGTTTTTCTTTCCTTCTCGCCTTTATGTTTTTTGTTCTGTTTGTTTTCTCTGTTTTTCTTTCCCCGTGATCTCTTTGTTTTTTGCTTTTTTATTCGTCCCCCATCCCGTTGCCTTTCTCTGGCTTTTATAAAGCCAGAGACAGCCCCGGTGGTGGTAATGGCCAACCTCCTAAATGCCCTGTAATTGACCCTTTAAAACGCCTTCAATGATGAAACGTAAGGGTTGGCTGCAAACGGTCGAAATGGAGGAAGAAGACAGTGAACGGCTGTCCAAGAAACGACTCCGTTTTCCATTCAACTGCTATTTTTTATTTGGTCCTTGGAGTTTTGAAAGTTTTGTAATCAAGCTCCCTGGATAAACTTTAATTGGACCCCTGGATTTTAGCACCATTTACAGAATGGTCCTTAGACTTCAATTTCTTACAGTTTTAACCCGAATCAGCCCCAAACTTTAGTATTTCATCAATTAAGCCCATGATTTCATCAATTAAACTAATTCCAAGTTCAATTAAGTCCAAAACTTATCAATTCTTCAATTAAGCTTTTAATTTGGTTAATAAAACTAATCCAAAGTTTAATTAAATCCCAAAACTTCCAATCATATTGTCCTTAACCCAAATTTTAATTTATTCTTCATTTATTTCATCATTTTTTAATTTTTAATTTTCTTTTTTCATAACCATTTTTTTTTCATTTTTTATTATAATTTTTTAGAAAATAAAATAATAATAATAATAATTAAAATAAAAAGGGTAAAAAATTGGGTTATGACACATTATATAAATAACAAGAAAATCTTGTTTCTTTTCCTTGTGAGATAGAGTGTTTAGGTTTCATAAAAGCATGACAACTATGGGTTTTTCGAGATCAATTTCTCCTTCACTCATTATTTATTTTAATTATGTTAATTTTTCACGTTAAAGAGTTTATTTTGAAGAGTAAATCCTAAAAAAAAAATTAAACCCAAAAGTAAGTGGTCTCTACTTATAATTTGATCTCAAATGTGTCTAGTAACAATGTTTTAAAACAAATTTTTCAACAATCCCTCACATGAATGAAAATTATTTGACCAATATAAAAGACTCAAAGATCCATAAGATACTGAATTGGTGGGTCATTACATCAAGATAAGTAGCTTTTAGCTTTGAACTTCTTTTATTGAAATACTATCGGATTTACTTAGCTAAATAGGGAACACAATGTCTTGAACTATTCAGCCTTTTGTGTAAATCAATATAATAATATTCACAAACTTGTCTACCTAGAGATTTCATTTGATTCTCACTAGTATGTTTATTCTAACTATGAACATCTTTTAAATTCACGAATGCTTTAGTGAATTCAGTCTTTTTTGAAACTCTAAAAAACAATCATATTTCTCACTCATATAAGTGAATTTTCAATAAAAATATTATACGATACTCCACTTGATATACTAAGATATGAAAATTATTAAGAGCACAACTCACCATTTATGACGTTGTAACTAACATCTTTTTTTATTATATGAATAAGTAGGAAATCATAATTTCCGAATGATATTGAAAGTGTTATATGACTTAGTTTTCTATTTTAACCTAGATCTTAAGATCTCTAGTCAACTAGGTATAGTTATTATCATTACACTCTTTTATTTTTAAAGGCTTTAAGCCCATTATCCTTGATGAATTATATATAAACACTCTCAACTAACATTTGGTTAGTGGGTCCATGATGTTTTTCTTTAACTTTACATAGTCAATGAAAATAATTCTGTTTAATAATAAGTGTTTGATGATATTATATCTATGACATATATGTTTAAACTTACTATTATATATACTACTTTATGCTCTTTAAATTATAGTCTGACATTCACAATAGACATAAATTATTGGCACTAGTTTTAGCTAACATGAAATATCCTCTAAGAAATTCTAAAGTCACTCGCCTTCCTCTCCAGCTTTATTAAGAGTAATAAATTTTGATTTCATAAATGATCTTGTAATACACATTTGCTCAAAATATTTTTCATGATATAGTTGTTCCATTATGTGTGAAGACATATCCATTAGTGGATTTTAATTTTTAGTATTGAATATCCAATTTGCATCACTATATCCTTCTAGTATTGTTGAGTAATCAATATAATGTAATTCATAATCCAAAGTGTACCTTAAATATTTAAGTACCCTATTTATTGCTTTCTAATGATCCATACTCAGATTACTAGTAAATCTACTTAGTTTGCTGAACGAGTATGCAATATCAGGTACTGTGTAGTTTATAACGTACATCTAGCTCCTAATTATTCAAGAATATTTCAACTGGTTTATTTCCTCACCTTTTATTTTTAGACATATATACATTCATGTCCATTGGTGTTTTCATATTACTATTGTTACCTTTACAAAATTTATTTAGAACTGTCTCAACAAAGTGAAATTGGTACAATACCAATTCATTAAGCTTTTTGGTAATTTTTGTTCCCAATATAACATCTACAACACTTAAGTATTTCATAACAATCTTATTAGTTCATATTTTCTTAGTACACTTGATCATACAATCATTATTACCCAAAATAAGCATATCATTCACATAAAAACATACAATAACATAAAATTTATATATGTTTTTCACATAAATACATTTATCAACTTTATTGATCTTGAACTTATTTGATAACATGACCTTCTTGAATTTTTCATGCCATTCTTTAGATGTCTTTTTCAAAACATATAATGATTTGACAAACTCACAAACTTTTAGTTATTATTCATTAACAACAAACCCTTAAGTTGTTCCATGTAAATTTCTTTATTAAGGTTACCATTTAAGAAAGTTGATCTTACATGTATTTGATGTATCTTAAGCTTGTTAAAAGAGATCATGACTATCAAAATTCATATAAAAGTTATTCTTGACATAGACAAATATGAGTTAAAATACTCTATACCTTCTTATTGCTTGAATTATTAAACCACAAATCTTGTTTGTATTTGTTAATAGTTTCATCAATTTTCATCTTCATTTTGAAGATCCACAGTCTAATGACTTACTTCCAAGTGGAAAATTCATTATTTCTCATGTATGATTGTTCATAATAGATTTTATTTCACTATTAATTGTGATACGGTTCAACCTTGTAATACGACCCAAGTAAGGTCAGATTCAGATTTTGGCATAAAATTTTCTACCATCCAGTTTTACGCTATTTAGCATAACGCCAAATCCAATCGTTGGATCGAGTTGAAACTTTAAGATTTCAAAAGTATTTTTCTATATTTAGGGTAAAGTTTCAAATGAATCGGAGTTCAGAAAGGACTTGCGATATAGGTTAGAATAGGCTGTATGAATTTTATTATTTACTTTTTTTTGACATGTGGACTTTCTATTTGGCAACGATCCTTTTTCTAAAAGGATGTGACAACTTGTTTTATGAATTTCCTAGTTTCACAAGAATCTTTAATGAGCTGAAACATAATTTTCAAGAGTGACAACGATTCATTAATGTTTCAGAATCCTTTTCTTATAAGGATTCCTTATTCATCCTAGCTACATAAAAAAAGAAGGGTTGATGCTATTTAATGACAAATTAATTATTTTAATTATTTTCTTTCATGTTTGAGCTTAATTGAAACTTTGTTTTGAGCTAGGATCCAAGGCTTGTTTGGATCATATTATGGGCTTTTTAGTTTAAGGTTTTTGGGTCAGTTTTGTATGTGGGTCAGTTCAACCCACAATGGTATATCCATTAGGGTTAATTTTTAAGAACTATTTAAACATATGTAACCTAAATTTCGGCAGCCATTGATGAATATTACTTCTGAATTTTTCAGTTTTAACGTGTGTGAGTGATTCTTGTATTCTTCAGTTCTTGAATGAATTGAATCTGACTTATCGAAGATTAACTAGCATCGTGACGTCATTCTACTTCATTCCAATAGTGTTAGTGCCTTGGGGCAAGTTTTCATTATGTCACACTTCTATCAGATCTTTTTCGGCTTTTCGGGATCAGATCTCAATCTTGATTGTGAGTTGTATGACCACGTGATCACGAGGTTCGCATCAAACTGCCTTTTTCCAATAGAAAGTCTCCAAACAAGACATTTCTTTATAGTAAGTTTGAGGTTCATTTTCTAAGAAGTATGTTAGAAAATGATGACCAAATATTTTGATTATTTTTGTGAAAACCCGCTAAATTATAATCTGAGTAAAATAAATAAAGTACCGAATAGATTAAATAAAAGGATTCCAAGTATTGTAATTAGATACAATAGAATAAAATATAAGATGTTAAGGTGAGAATTAAGTAAAAAGAAGAGTTGAGTGACAAAAATAGAAATGGGAAGAAATGAGGGCCAATGTGTAAATAAGTAAAAGTTAGACTATAAATGCTCTATTTTTTCTCTTTTAGCCGTGAGCTTTAAACAAAGAGAGGGGGAAGAATTGTGTGATTTTTCTACTTAAATGCTCATTGATTTCACTAATTAAAGTGAGTAACTTAATTAAACATAAAGAGGGGTTGATTTTAAGGTGGTGAATGCATTGAAGGAAGGATTTCAAGCTAGGGGTTGAAGAGGGAGAAGAAGAAAACTTGATTTTTCTTGCATTCTTTCCTTAAATCCTTATCAAAGTGAGGTAAATAACATGCTCCAAATGATTAATTCCTTTAATTTTATGTTTTATGAAGGATTATGCAAAATTATGATTATGTGAAATTGTGGATTTATGTTATAATTTATAGGAATGATGCAAATTATGTTTGAACCATGTTAGAAAGCATGAATTATGATTGGGTAAGTGTTTAATTTTAAGTAAAAGAAACAAAAATTATTTTTCCTCATTTTAATTGAATATTTGGCCAAAAGAGGAATAATTTAGGGGATTTGAGGTTTAATACAATTGTTTGGAAAATATAGGAAGATGAAGGTTTATAAGTGTTGCTATATGAATGAAGTAAGAATTTTTCAAAGAGAAAAGAAAAATCTTCACTTCCTTCCTTAGGTTGTTTTTGGCTAAATAGAGAAGAAAAATTAGATAATGAAGTTTAAATGATATTATTGAGGAGTTTTTGGCTAAATGGAGAAGAAAAATTAGAGAATGGAGTTTAAATAATATTATTGAGGAACCTTACCAAATTGAAGATAATTGATGTTGATAGATTAAATTGTATAGGGTCTTTTGTGAAAAAAATAAGTAAATGTTTCATAAAGGAGGGTTTTGTCCTCCTTGAAATAAAAGTCAATTGAACTTAATTAAGGGTGTTGGATTTAATCAAAGAATATGTAATGGGTATTAGAATTTTTACCGGTTCTAATGAATGAACAATGACAAAGTAATTTTTGTTGGTACAGAGGAGGCCGGAGGACCTAATCAGCAACAAGGGACATCTTCACGCGCACAGACTCCAGGTAGGTGTTCGACACCTTAGAGTAATTAATTAGTTTATATTTTTTTTTATTATTATTGTAGAATGAATTTTTATAGATTGTAAATTCTAGTGCTGGTTACTGGAAATAATGTCCTGGTGAATGGGTAAGCCTTGAAAAATTATTTCCTGATTACTAGAAATAATGCCTTGGTGAATGGGCAGTTACTGGAAATAATGTCCTGTTGAATGGGCTAGCCTCCTGATTATTGGAATTTATGCCTGGTTGAATGGCCATGTTAAGAAAATTAATTTACAAATTAATGGGATAATTACTCGATGTAAAATAGATTAATTGTAAAACTTTGAAGTTAAATATGCTGGTTTGTGGGAGACACTCTTTATATTTTTATTTTAGTAGATTTATCCTTATGTCTAGAAGAGAATTTATGAAATTAGAAACTTCAAAAGAAAATAAGATAATTTATTCTATGATATGAGAGTCACTTTAATGTATATAAATAATTAGTCCTTAATTAATTACTTATTGAAATGTGCAATTGTTTTAATCATGTTTTATGCGATAATGTTTTTAGGTACATCGCACCCTCAATCTGGAAAGTAGATCCCTGGATAGATAATTTTGTTATGTGATTAATGTAATTGGAAGAACTAATATTTTGTTATAATATACTTCCATATCTAAAAATGTAATGTTTAACTTATTATTTGGTGTATGATGTAATTTATAATGTTATTATTATTATTATTATTATTATTATTATTATTAAGTTGAATTATGGTTGGTTGTGTATATATTTGAGCACAAATAATTAAAAAAAAAAAGAGAGACGATGCATGTTAAGAATTCATTAGTTTTATTTTAGTGTTTTATAGAAAATAGAATTGAGATATTGACATATGCTTGAGTTTTTTTTTAAGTCCAAATGATGGGAGGAATATTGTGATTGATGTTACAGGTTGAGAAATGATTGAGTCGATAACTTGGTATCTAAAGAATACAACGGAAACTTTGCCGAAATTTCAGGAAAATTATATATATAACTACGAATATATATCATATATTTTGAGTTTACAATTTGAGACTGTTTCAATTTTTGTTCTTTTACTCCTTATAAGCTCAACTTCACCATCTTTCGATTAACGATGAGTGCTTAAGCTAGCCTCAATCATTCTTTTAAGTAAATAATTTTCTTGTGCTTTTTTAAATGAAAACACATTTTCAAATAATATAACATTCATTGATTCTATAATAGTATTAAAATGAATATTATCAATACTTGACTTGTGTATAAGAAATTGATATGCACTACTATTGTAAACATATTCAATAAAAACAAAATCCATAGTTTTAGGTCTCATTTTGACATTTTTAGGATTAAGTACTACCAACTTTGCAAGGCACCCCCAGAATTTGAGGTATTACTATTTATAGGAAGGTCATCTAGCTTTCTACAATTCATATAATGTTTTCTGTAGCTTTTTATAGGGCTGTTAAACATATAATTGACAATTAAAATCATCCCTACAAGTTCTAAGATACTCTTGAACTTATCAACATAACATTCATCATTTCTTTTAATGTTCAATTTTTATATTCCGCAATGTCATTTTGTTGAGGTAAATAAAAAGCAGTAATTTTGTGGATATTAGTATTTTGCAAACACAATTCACCAAAAAATATTTTATATTCTTCATCTCTATCACTTTTTATTGCCTTTATTTTCTTATCAAATTGATTTTCAACTTTATTTTTATAATATTTAAATATTTCAAAAGTTTTATCTTTGCTTTTAAACAAATATGTATATCAATATCATGTGCAATCATATATATAAAAGTAATATAATATTTTTTTCCACCTCTAGTTTGTATAAATTTTAAATCAATAATATCTAAGTAAATTAGGCCTAAAACAAATATTGTCATGCCCATATTTAGTTCGGTTGGGGTTTTACCTGGTTTAACTAGGTTAATAAAAATAGATCGTAGTTTTAATTTTTTTTAAAATTCAAAAAAATTAAATCAACTTTGTTGTAAATAATTTTTTCTTTAAAAAAAATTAAATAAGATTTTTACTAGGTCAGCACTACGATGATTCACTAGACTTTTCCCCACAGTAGCGCACTGGCTGACTAGTAAAGTACTATTTTTTTAGTCTTCAGGAACTCTGGAAGTTGTAAGATTTTTAGTTTCCATTACATGGTTTTCTTCTGCCCGCCTTGCACGGTGTTGACTGCCTCCAGCTTCTAAGGACCAGCAACTATTGCTGCTAACGTCAAAAGTTGGAATGATTTTTCCAAGCGGTTGAGTTTGACATGCCATGTGAAAGATATGGGTTATGGTGACCTTTTGGCTGAGTCATCGACCGCTTATCTCTGGTGTACGAGCTTGCTGATTCTTCATGATTTGACTTGTCTATGAGGTGAATTATCCCGAGTCATCATGCAGTACCAGAATGTAATATCTCTGCTATAAATTGAGTTAAAATGTTGTTTCTCTATGGTTTTCTGGCCTACTGATCCTGTTTTCTCAGTAACAATGGTTTCTATTGTTTTATGGTGTCTTCCATTTGTTCTTTCCTTTCTTGGTTCTTTAGCGCAACCCCAGATAACCACTAACACAATAAACTTGGGTGCCAGCATCACTGCTGGGACTAATTCTTCGTGGCGATCACCCTCTGGTGATTTTGCTTTTGGGTTCTATCCTCTTCTTAATGGCCTGTTCCTTGTTGGAATCTGGTTTGACAAAATCCCAGAAAGAACACTAGTTTGGTCAGCGAACCGTGATGATCCAGCTCGAACTGGATCAACCATCAATTTCACACTCGATGGCCAGCTTGTTCTTACACACTCAAATGGAACTGGATACTTAATATACAATGGAACTTTCGGTGCTAGTTCTGCTCTGATGCAAAATGATGGCGATTTTGTTGTAAAAACCAATTCTTCCAAAGTTATCTGGCGAAGCTTTGATTCTCCAACAAACACCATTTTATTAGGCCAAGTCCTAGTAATGGGCCAAAAACTCTACTCTAATGCAAATGGAACAGTTGACTACTCGACTGGGCAGTACATGTTAGAGCTTCAAATGGATGGTAATGTTGTTATGTCTGCATACAAGTTCGCTGATCCTGGTTACTGGTTCACTTTGACAGCAGGAAACCTAAGTGTGAGCCTGATTTTCAACCAGACTACAGCTTTTATGTATGTTGTGAATCACACTTCAATTAGGTATCCTATGACAAGTCAAGTTCCCACTCCGATTGGAGATTACTATCACCGAGCAACGATCAATGACCATGGAAATCTTCAACAGTTCGTTTACCACAAAGAAAATGGAAGCGGGTGGACCGTTGTGTGGGAGCCAGAGAGTATTAAAGCTGAACCTTGCATACCGTTTAATATCTGTGGAGTTTATGGCTTCTGCACTTCGATTGATAACACAACAATCAACTGTGATTGTTTGCCTGGCTACTCACCATGGGATCCAAGCATTCCCTCAAAAGGCTGCTATCCTGATACGGTGATAGATTTCTGTGCTCCAAATTCTTCGGCTTCAAATTTCACACTTGAAGAGATAGGTAATGCTGATTTTCCAAACGGTGAATTTGCAGATATGGCCAGAGTCACACCAGCCGATGTAGAAGAATGCAGGAAGGTGATAATGGATGACTGTTTTGCTGTGGCTGGCGTCTTGGTCGAGTCTGTGTGTTACAAGAAGAGAACGCCTTTACTTAATGCTAGAAGCAGCATCCCTTCTACTAATAATATAGTGGCGTTTATAAAAATTCCCAAGGCAAACAACAACAATCAAATTCAAGACAAAGATGATGATTCTCCTTCTTGGATTGCTCTTCTAGCAGGCTTATTATTATGTTCAATAATGACGTTACTCTTTGCCACCATTTCCATTTATCATCACCCTCTTGCTCAGCCTTACATTAGTAAAAAGCAGCTCCCAGTGCCAAAGCCTGTAGAGATCAATTTGAAGGCATTTTCATTCCAGGAATTGCTTCAAGCAACGAATGGTTTAAGGAACAAACTTGGGAGAGGTGCTTTCGGAACTGTCTATAGTGGGGTGTTAACCTTGGAGGCTGAAGAGGTTGAGATTGCTGTCAAGAAGCTTGAAAAGGTCATTGAACAAGGTGAGAAGGAATTCTTAACAGAAGTCCAAGTAATTGGACTAACTCACCACAAGAATCTTGTAAGGCTGGTGGGTTTTTGTAATGAGAAAAATCACCGGCTTTTAGTTTATGAGCTAATGAAGAATGGTACTTTATCGGATTTTCTGTTTGGAGAGGAGAGGAGGCCCAGCTGGGATCAAAGGGCTGAAACTGTGTATGGAATTGCAAGAGGTTTGTTATACTTGCATGAAGAGTGTGAGACGCAGATCATTCATTGTGACATAAAGCCGCAAAATGTTCTTCTTGACAAAAATTACACAGCCAAGATAGCTGATTTTGGCCTAGCAAAGCTCCTGAATAAAGACCAGACTCGAACGAGCACCAAAGTTAGAGGAACAATGGGATACATGGCACCTGAATGGCTAAAAAATGCTCCTGTAACCACCAAAGTTGATGTTTACAGCTTTGGGGTCGTGTTGCTGGAGATTATTTTTTGTAGAAAGCACATAGAGTTGCATCAAGTTAATGAATCAACACAGGGTAACGAGATGATTCTAATTGATTGGGTTTTATGCAATGTGAGAGCTGGTAACTTACAAGCCATTGTCAGCCATGATTCTGAAGTCCTGGAAGATTTTTTCAGGTTTGAAAGAATGGTCTTGGTGGGTTTATGGTGCATATGTCCTAACCCAACTCTTCGACCATCAATGAACAAGGTTACACAGATGCTGGAAGGAACTAGTGAAGTTGATGTTCCCCCTTTGATCGATGCACAGATTTTTTAAACAAGATTATAGTTATGTCTGTTTCATGATTTCGGTATTGTATTGAAATTATAAGGCGGCGCAATCCACACCATGCTTTGTTTTTTATTGGTTTTGCAAGCTTGTTTAAGATCATAATAGTTTGGAGCCCTTAGCTCAGTGATTCCATTATTCGGAAGACATCTAGTTTTCTTCCACTATCTGGTTGAGGCAACTAGCCTTCTTGGGTTTCCTTCCTTTAGCTCAGTTGCTGCTGCTGCTGTGTTATTTCGCAGTTTCTCTTTTGAGCTTTGTATGGTGATGGCTTTGTTATCTCTATATATGAGGAGGTAGTTTGTTGGGATCGATTATGCCTCTTAATTTCTTTCTTTGATGGATGGATCTTTTGCTGTGTTTTTTACTTGAACTGTGTTGCAAGGTTAGCTAGTTTAGACTTCGGTTCTGCTACTTCCATCTCCTTGCTGGAGGTTCTGTCTTGGTCATGCTGTGTAACCGGCGTTATTTCTGCTGTAATCCTCATCTTTCTTCATTAAAATTTATTTACGATCCTATTCATAAAAAAAAAAACAAGAAAAAAGAATAGCCTTCTTGTGAGAATTCACTGCCTAAATTGTTGAAACAAAAATTCCAGTCCAATAATCTCTTTTGATTTGATCTATGATCCATTGCGTAAACTTTGGTTAGCACGTCAACATGATAGAACAAGTCCACGTAATAATTTTCCTCAAACATGTGATTACACAGCTACGGTCATGCCAAAGTAGGGTTCTAGGAGAGAATTTCTTCTTCTAACAAGTCAGTCATAACAAAATTTCGTTAACAATTTTGTTACTTGCACTGGCTTTATGTAAAACAGGCGATTACGCAACTAAAGTTCCTATTCTTCAACTTGCTGCCCAATCCTGCCGGAAAAAATTATCCCAGAAGTCAATTATGGTGCGATTGGTGGAATCTAGGGTGCGTTTGGTGTTCTTGGAGGGCTCAATAGAAAACACAGTAAGAACACGCAATAAAGGAAAAGTCTTCTCTTGTGATCCTTGACTAACTAAATTCATGAAAGGAAAATTCCAATAAACTTTTGATAGAATGCCGGCACGGCTATACATTAATTTCCTTCGTAATGATAAATCACCACCAGTACAGTTTTCAGTTCATGGACCTGCAGGTCAAGAAAACTAAGATTCCACAGCTTTCCCTTAAATTCCACAAGCTACATTCAACCTCCATATATGTTCATTGCTTTCAATCACATAAAACTGTGGTTCATGAACCTCAAGGTCAAGAAAACTAAAATTCCACGACTTTCCCTTAATTTCAAAAGCTACATTAAATGCGAAGTCGGTTGAAACTAAGCAATAAATGGATTTATGATGAAAGAGTTTTTTTTAGGAAAATAAATATTTTTTATTTTCATTTTTTCTATCCTTTCCTAATTGAAGAGAATATTTTTGTTAGTTTTTTTTTTCTTATTTAGAATTATTAAAGTTTTTTAATTTTTTTTATATAAAAAATTATAATAGATTTTTGGCTGCTCCTAGTATTTATGGTGTTTTTTGTCATTAAAGATAATATTGACTTGTAACAAATTTCTTATCTCACGCTTCCACGCATGTGTCAACTAGTATTAGAGTCTAACAATTTTTGGTGATTATATTATTTTTATCTATGTTAATTTTTCTTTTTTGAAATTCTAATAGTGAAATTTATGATAAGTTGATCCACGTAAAAATATTGTGTTAAAAAACAACGTATGGTAACTTCATATAAAAGTGTTGTATATATTAAGGATCCATGATGAAGTGAGATGTACAAAGATATTATAGATTTATAATAAGATGACCCACATATAAAAAAGATGTTTTTGATTAATAAAAATTTTATAATAAAAATTGAATTCAAGGATAAACTTGAAAAAAAATAATGCATGAGTTTTTTTTAGGACGATAGATATTTTTCTTAATTTTTTTATTAAAGTTTTTTATTTTTTTTATATATAAAAGATTATAATAAATTTTTGACAAGGAAAGATAAAAGATGAATAAAAATGAAATATTTTAGTTTTCTCTGGGTAAATTTCAAAGAATGGCATGAGCATAACTATTCAACGATGTTCATTGCTATCAATCACATAAAACCGCGGTTCAGTTGCTAGCTCTTTGTACCAAGATTGTTTTCCCCTCAATTCCTAACAACTTGGCAATGACTATCCAGAAAATACTTCCTTTTCTTCTACTGCAGTTCCTGTACTTCCATGAATTGCATGCTCAGATACCTCCCAACATAAGCTTGGGTTCTAGCATCACGGCTGGATCTGGTAATTCTTGGCGATCACTTTCTGATGAATTTGCGTTCGGGTTCTACTCTCTGCCCAACAATCTTTACCTTGTTGGAATTTGGTTTAACAAGATCCCTGAAAGAACACTAGTCTGGTCAGCTAATCGTGACTCTCCGGCAGCTGCCGGATCCACAGTCAGACTCACGTTTGACGGCCAGCTTACGCTCACACATCTCAATGGTAGTATTCAATCAATATACAGGGGGAGAAGAGCAGGTTTAGGCTTCATGCTAAATGATGGCAACTTTGTCTTGAGAGATGACAGTTCAATTGTCATCTGGCAGAGTTTTAATTCACCAACAGACACAATCTTACCAGGTCAAGTTCTTAGTGATGACCAAAAGCTCTATTCCAATGCGAATGGAACTGTTGATTACTCCACTGGGAATTTCATGTTGCAGATGCAATTTGATGGAAACCTTGTGCTCTCTGCCTATCACTTCTCTGATCCTGGTTATTGGTACACTGGAACTGTACGAAACAATGTTAGTTTGGAGTTCAGTAATCATACTTTTTTCATGTACCTTGTCAACAGTACTGGTGATAATATCTACCCTTTAACAAGAAATGTCTCAACCCCCGTTGGAGACTACTATCACCGAGCAACAATTAATGATCATGGTGATTTCCAACAATTCGCTTACCATAAATCAAATAGCAGTGGATGGACAAGAGTGTGGAGGGCGATCGACGAGCCTTGCGTGGTGAATGCTATATGTGGTGTCTATGGTATGTGTTTTTCTCTGAATAATGAGACAGCAACATGTAAGTGCATACCAGGTTACATTCCATTGGACCCTAATCACGTGTCCAAAGGGTGTCGCCCAGAGACCGTGGTGAACTACTGTGCCGACCCTTCAATGAGAAATTTCACAATTAATGTGATTGATGATGCAGACTTCCCATTTGAGAGCTTCGCAGACTTGGCTCGAGTGAAGAATGTCGATCTGGAGGGATGCAAAAAAGCTCTTATGGATGATTGTTACAGCTTGTCTGCTTCCTTGGTGGATTCTAGATGTATCAAGAAAAGGATGCCTTTACTAAATGCGAGAAAGAGTTTTTCTACTAAAGGACGCCAAGCGCTGGTGAAGGTGCCGATGAAAAGCAATCCTGGCATTCCAGAACATAAAAAGAACAATGATTTTGACACTCGGGTTTTTCTAAAGATTAGCCTTATAGTTACAGCCACGCTTGCTTTCTGTTTTGGAGTTTCTGCCATCTATTACCATCCTGCTCCTCGAAGATTTATCAAAAGGAAACGCTATTCAAATGCTAATTCCATTGGCATAAACTTCCAGGAGTTCAAGTACCTGGAACTACAGAAGGCAACAAATGGATTCAGCAAGACCCTGGGTAGAGGATCTTCTGCTAAAGTTTACAGTGGGATTCTAAGCATGAAGGACATACAGATTGATATTGCTGTAAAAGTGCTGAAGAAATCGATTGAAAAAGGCGAGAAGGAATTCATGACAGAGCTCAAAATAATAGGCCGGACATACCACAAGAATTTGGTAAGACTGTTGGGCTTTTGTGTTGAGAACAATCAACAGCTTCTGGTCTATGAGTTAATGGCGAATGGCTCGCTTGCCAATCTTCTATTCGGGAAGGGATCAGAAAGACCAAACTGGGTTCGGAGGGCAGAAATGGTGCTTGAAATAGCTAGAGGATTGCTCTACTTGCATGACGAATGCGAGGCACAGATTATCCATTGTGACATCAAGCCTGAGAATGTACTGATTGATAACAATTACACTGCTAAGCTTGCAGATTTTGGCCTTTCCAAGCTTCTGAATAAAGATCAAACTAGAACAGACACAAATTTAAGAGGCACAGTGGGGTATCTGGCACCAGAATGGATAAGGAATGAGCGAGTGACATCCAAAGTAGATGTTTACAGCTTTGGTGTGATGTTACTCGAAATTCTATGTTGCAGAAGGCATATAGAACCGAGCCGGGTTGAGGAAGAGAGTGAAGAGGATGATCTTGTTCTCTCGGACTGGGTTATAAGTTGCATGGCCGCCGGGAAGCTAGGGACGGTGGTAGGACATGACCCTGAAGTATTAAGTGATTTCAAGAGATTCGAGAGAATGACCTTAGTGGGTTTATGGTGCATTCATCCTGATGCAATGTCCAGACCTTCTATGAAAAAGGTAACACAGATGTTAGAGGGGACCTCGGAAATCGGAATCCCGCCTTCACTTTCCGATCAAATGTCAGTGAGTAATTAAACTTACTAGTAGTTGTTAAGAGAGTAATGTTGTCTTAAAAATGTATGATATGGCTCAATCTCATGATTAATAAACTAGTTTTGAGCACGATTTCTTACAATAGAAATGCAAATGTAACGGGAGAATGTATTCTAATAATTTCCAAATTTATCACTAATAGTGTCTGAAAGGCATCTATCTCTTCTTCTACACTCGGTGAATGAAATCATGAAGCAATTTATCATTGGTGAAAAAAAATTCTTTGATCAACGTGGCATGAGACATATCAGTGAATTATCAGATAAAAAAAAAGAATAAATTAGAAAAAAAAATCTCATATTTGATGTTGTAACCTCAATAAGCTAGGATTATGTTTTTTGACCTATTTTTCTGTCAATATTTTCTCTAGTTTATTTACCATTATTATATTTTTTAAAAAATTATTATTAAATTAACTAAATTTATTAAACTCAATCATATAATTCACCTTCATTTTTTTTTCTTTACAACGTTATACAGCGGCCATCTATCTAGTATGTTTGTGTACATGTATGGAATAAAGAGAAGCACACTAGGGCGCAGGAAATCTGCAAGGTTCGAATACGAGTCCAAAATGTATAACAGGAGAAATCTAATTCAAAAATCCAATTTCTCGAATTGAAACGCAGTACGTAATTAAAAAAATCGAATCAGCGGAGAATGAGAAAAGAAGGAAAATCCGAATTCTCAAAAAAAAAAAGTTGATCGAAGAACACATTATTTCCAAAAGGTACACATGTTCCTTTTCTTCTATACAGTACTGTTATGAATCCGAAGACAGTTTCTTGGTTATTTCATTGACTCATGTTGCTTGCTTTATAATTCTTAGTGTTAATAACGAATTAGGAATCAAGCTCTCGCTTGACATTGTGTCGTTCTTCTTTGAACACATTATTTTTCACTTGTTTTATATTTGTCCTGCAACGAAACAGATGGAGTCTTTGGGATGTGTGAAAGTAATAATACCCTTCCAGACAAGATTTTTTTTTTCTTTTTTTTGTTCTCTTGCTCCTATTCCTTGAGACACATGCATGGATTATTGTTCTTATGGTTGACATATTACAGCTATTCTCTTTGTGCAATACCTTTGAATTGATGGCTGCTAGTTTTCCCAGCCTCAGCTAACAATTCGCTAGATGAAATTCTCAAGCTGTATATTGGATTAAGGCCTTGGAGTTCTGTGTTTACTTTCTATGAGCCATGAATGTGGAACTAAGAACTCTAGGATTTCCTCACACAGTTCAAGTTCAATCATTTGACAGGAAATAAGCACTTGAACAGCTAAGTCGAGTATTTTCATTTTGAGCTT
>Ga0325414_1000584_pt1 | contig 30613 bp, 12 predicted proteins | sample PopdelMetagenome_8_FD_206183 | JGI IMG/M metagenome (GOLD analysis project Ga0325414, IMG submission 206183) | Populus deltoides microbial communities from Bellville, Georgia, United States - Leaf-PdKOR-R3 | ecosystem: Host-associated > Plants > Phyllosphere > Phylloplane/Leaf | place: USA... | reverse complement strand
GGCAGAAGAAATCCAGGCACATAACAAATCAAATTTATACGGCACAAGTCTGGTATGTCGGCCATTTTAACACCACCAACCATGACATAGGAATAACCTTCCATATTAAAGAAGCTGGGAGAAGAAACACTGCTAGACGAAGTAGAATTATATGCAGTGCTACTGTCATTTTTGCAAGAAGAAGTGTCCACTATATAAGCTGGAGGATTCAGTATTGGATTTTCACAACTTATGAAAACTAACGTAAAAGAGCTTTTGACCGAGTAATCTAACCGGCGAAAACTAAGTGGATGAGGGAGGGAGAAGCAATCATCTTTCTGAACAGCAGCATCCACAAGTCGAATTGATAAGTCACTGTAATTGATTGCCTGAACATAATATTTTACCATGTTCAAGTGTAAAGTTAGGCGCTCGTTGTTTTCACAAGCAAGTTCATAGTTTTTGTTGCCACAGCTTTCAGGATCGGTACTTAATCGAAAAGGGTAGCTAATATTATTGAAATTGCCACAAGAAGAAGGAGCGCAGTAATTGTTGGTCTTTCTAGCACTGCAACTATGGTGAGTGGATAGGATCACAAGCAAAAGAAGGGCTGCATACGCACCAAAGAGGTGCCTTGATATTTTACTGAACATTGAAGGAGAAAACTTTCAGAGAAATCAAATAATCGCTTTGTTACCCTTCGCACAAAAGGTTTGTAAGATCTTGGGAACAATACTCATCCACAGGCTACGAATGCCATCTTGGATCAATACGAAAGGAAATCAATCAATGGTCACAAATTAAAGTCTTTGAATTATTGAATGGTCACTTTCATTGATTAAGAATTAGGAAATTGCATGTAGAGTTCCCACCAAACAAGGGGAAGACTTCTGAATGGCCGCCACATACAAAGTCAAGCTCGTGTACATCTTGGACCATTCTAAATGCGATGCAAACGAGCCCACACAAGAGAAGCAAAAATGGAAAGAACAAAAAAATATACACGTAGTCTTCCTTGAAGTTTCCAAGTGGGCAAGAGAAAAAAGTGGGGAAAAAATGTGGTGCCTTTCAAGCGATCTTTCATGTCCGGTCCCATCTTGCAACGAGTAGAAGATAATTTAGAGGGGTTATTGATGGTCAAAATCACAAAATCTCAAGTGCATAATTCGTAAAAAGTAATTGAGTGAATGAGTAAGATATCCTGACCAATTCTATGAGGATTCACGAAAAATATCAATAACTCCAAAATTATTAAACCTCTGATTCAATTATTAAAGTTTGTGAAACAAAAAAAATTATAACAAACAGACAAATAATTAAATGACGTTGAAAATAAATTTAACGAATCTTATGATTTATGACTTTGCTATAACTAATACTATACGAATTTTTCAATTGAATTGATCATATTGATTTTTTTTATTAATAATTAGGTTTTACTAAGTAAGTCACTAATCTCACTCAAGTATCAATGAATTATTTTAATAAGAAAATTTAGTACATCTTTGTGAAAATTCTAAACTTGTCAAAATTCATTAGAAACGATAAAATCTTTAAGAAATACACAAGTTTTATAGATATCTCAATCCTATTGATTCCTTATATATTTCAAACAATAGCTAAAATAAATATCATTTATCGGTCTCAAATTGAATCCAAAATCATGTAAACGGTGATTAAACACACACAATCATTAAGTTTAGATAAAATAAGCAACAAATACTAGAATAAAGAACCACTATAGCTAAATTAAAAGGATACAAACCTAATACAATGAACATCACTTACGAATATAGGAAAATAAGAGAATTTGATTTTTTTGAAGTGATTGTTGTTCGTAGCTTCTCTCTTTTAGTTCTAATTGCTCTTGCTTCTAGATATCGCCTCCTATCTCTTGTTGTGTGTTTTGGGTATCAAAAAACATGTGTTAACTGTTGCCTAAAAGGGTTTTAATAGTCTGACTAGTTTTATCCTTCAAAGGAAAGGAAATTAGTTTCCTTTTATATCACAAATTCTAACTAGTTGAAGAGAAATAAGAGGTTTAATCCATTAGTTAGCCTTTTTAATTTATATGTGTTTCGTGTTTTTTATGGTGAGTTTAAAGGCTTAGTAACCCGCCTTCCAACCAAGGCAAAACCTTTTTCATATGCTAACGTTCATAGCCATCTCCTTCCGCATAAGTTTCTTTACAATACCTTTCTTCTATCAATGGTTGTCAATCGTCCTCTGCTGCCCACATCACCTCTGCCACCCTCGGCAAATGTATCCCAGCATTAATCCTCTGCCACTTATAGCAACAATCCTAATTTCAGTAGTAACAAAGGATGTTTTCATGGCAGCTAGTGTTCTAACAACTGTAACAGCCACTAACACGTGTATGATTTTCGTGGCTTTCAGGGGTTTGTTAACACCAACTGGAAGCAAGGCAAGTGACAACAAAATTGAAAGAATATTGGCCCTTCACAGTGGTCTCCTCACTACTCCTTTAAGAATAATGTCAAGTGTCAACTCTACTTCTCTTTTAGCTATTCAACCCCTCAATGCTCTAAGCTTCGTAGCCATGTACAGTAGCCGACTGCCAATCTTGCTCTTGATAATGTCTCTTCTCCTAATTCTATGGATTGGTCCCTAGCTAGAAACTAGTCAACACATTGCACTTCATCTTTCGACTATGACCGGGCTTGAACCTTATCTTTATTATGATTATTTACATGTTGGAGATATTATCATAACCTAATTTTTGACAACATAAAATTTTAGAAAATAAAAAAATAAAAAATTAAGGTTTGAATCATGACAACACAAAATGGTAAGTTTTGAGAGGTTAATCATGTTGGATTTATGACTTTAAAAGTTAATTTTGAAAGAAATTAAAAAAATTAACAGGTATAAGGTTTCAATTAAACTTTGTTTGGGTTTAATTAATGATATCGGGAATTTGATTAAAGAATAAATAAGTTTGAGGACTTAATTAACCTTAGATTTAGTTTAATTAATGAAATCAGGGATATAATTAAATAAATATTAAATTTCTGAGTTAATTAAGGACAAAATTACAAGTGATTAAGGTCAGGGACCATTTTGTAAAAGGCACCAAAATTCTGTCTAGGGGCCTGATTAAAAACATGTTGAAACGTGGAGGACCAGATTGAAAAACTGCCGCCCCTACCAGAAACGACGCCGTTTTTCATTTCTGGTCATCGTCTTCTTCCTCTAAGAACAAAAGAAACCCCCTGCAAAGGAGAGGAAGAACATTAATTGCCAACACAATCGAACGAACAATCTCCACGATTTCTATCGTCATTTCTCAGATTATTCCCTCCAGTTAGCAGGTCTTTGAGAAGGGGAAGAAACCACCACTAACAGTCCAGCAGCTGCGGGACTGTTGGTGTGCCAATCTACCCAAAACACGGGGTTTAAAGAGTATCCCCACGTGGAGATAAACACCGGGGGAGATAAGGATTGAATCCCATATCCAAGTCCCCGCTGGACTTATCCTCTGCCAAGGAAAGAAGAGGCGTACTGGGGAACAACCAGTTGGTTCTGCCTCTATAAATGGCCAGTGAGTAGCCAGAAAAAAAGCAAGGAGAAAAGAAGCAGAAAACAGGGAAAAAAGCAGAGAAAACGAACAGAAGAGGAAATCAGAGGAGATCAGAGAGTAAGTAAAAAAAACCAACAAACAGAAACACAAGAACAGAGGGGAAGAGACTTAAAGGAAGAGAAAGAGGAGAATATTCTCCGGCCGACGCTCGGATCGATACCTTCGTCTTCGTCTTCATCTTCGCCAGGTAAAACCATTCTCCTCTGTTTCAAATGTAAATGTTGCAAGACAGTGCGAAGGTAATTAATTACCTTCGCACCGTGCAGTGCACGCGTGCCTGCTGCCCAGCCAGATCACTGGCTTCGGCCAGTTACCAGGATAGGCTGGCTGGGTCCAACCCAGTCTATATTGGCTGGGCTGAACCCAGCCCCAAAAAAGTAAAAATATGAGTGGGCTGAGTCTGGGTTTTAAGCCCAGCCGGCCTAAATTATGTTTACTAAAGGTGTGTTTGGCAAAACATACCCTCATGCTTTAACCATAATTTTCATGCCTATTCTAATTTGATATTTGACTAAAAAGCCTTATTTTGATATCAGAAAATTTCAAAAATATTTAGGGGTCTTCGTTGACTAATTTGTGCATGTTGATTTATTTTTTTTCCTTGTGTTTTTATTTTTTAAAGTTATGTGCTCAATTTATTACCTATTATTGTTAAATGCAAATCTGTCGTGCACTATTTTTTTATTTTCATCTAAAAGGGGCGAATAATAATAAAGGATAAACAAGAAAACAATGACATGGAAAATTTCTTCGTCAAATTCATTTTTTGAGAAAATATTCATTAACGCTAAAGTCAGGAGTATTATATTTTTTAGATTTGTGCGATATTTTCCAACGCCAGAGTTGGAAATATTCATAGGAATTGATCACTGACGCCAGAGTCAAGAACATGAAAGGAAGAATAAAAAAGGGAAAAAAGGAGAACAAATTCTTAGCCATTTTAGACAAAATCAGCAATGCAGTCTGTCTCAGGTAGGACACTTAAGGGGTGATAACATCTTTCCTTTTGCGTAACCCGTCTCGTGCCATAGAATCTTTGTTGACCAGTTAGGGTTCCTAGTGACCATAATACTAGGTGATGACTCCTTGAACAAGACCTTTTCCCTTAAAAGAATAAGATGCTAGATATTTGTTTCTTTTTCTAATCCAGATTAATTTTTAATTGATCGCCGCAATGTCCAGGTATGACAATGATAAGGGCATTTTTATATCCAATATTGTACATACCATGTTACATACCCCAAAACGCACTTTCACCTTATATAGTGTTCTTCATGTTCCTCATATTACAAAGCCATTACTTTCTGTTAAAATTTTTTTATTGTGATAATAATCTTTATTTTGAATTTCATGCATCTGTGTTTTATGTAAATGATCTCACCACCAAAGCAGTACTTCTTTCCAGCCAGAATAATGATGGTCTTTATGTTCTGTCTGAGTCTTTCTACCATGTCAATCCCTTAGGCTTACTAGTTGTTGCACAAGTGCGGCGTTGCAACGATCGTCCTCTCAGGTATCTGGAAATCAGGAAATAGGAAAGACAAGGATTTCTTGTCTTTTATCAGTGGAAAGAGCGAATGAGAGTTGCCACCTAGAATTTTGGTTACTAAGAACCTTAACTAGTCTCAGAGGGGGATTGGTTGCGTAAAAGAAATATATTAGCACCCAAAATACGTCATATTTAAGGTAAGTTGCATTGTTTAATTGTCTAATATATGTTAAGGTGTTGTTGTGTTTTCTAATTGTTGGTCTGTTTAAAATTTTAAGAAAAATCCTCTTCGATAACTAAATCTTTATCTTATCGTGTGAAACATAACAGTTCTAATGTTGACAAAAAAAGAAGAACTAACTCTTATTTAATATTAGAATATAGCTTACATATAAGTTTATAATCCCATATATGAAAAGAAAACAAAATAATTTTTTTGATATTTTTGAAATATTGGCCTAGTTTTGATATTTTTAATAAACTGGTTATTAAAGCTCAAAATGCATGCTAATACATATTATTTTTAAAAATTTTTCTTTTGTATGAAAATATGATATGAAAATTTCTTATAAGCTTGAGAGACTTGACTGTATGCATTGTTGCTATCCAATTTTTGACTCATGTTTTTGATAAATTTACAGAAAAAAACCAAAAATAGCAAAAAAACAATGAAAACCCCAAAAAATATATTTTTGATATATTAACGTCATCTCAAAAGAATTTAAATTTTCAAAGGTATTTGGAACGCGTTCAACTTTTAACGCGTAAATTTTATTATCATTGATTTTTCTTGTTGAGTTGGTGGCGACTCCCAAGAACCAAATCAAGTAACAAATATGAAAAATCGTTGAATTGCCGCACAAGGAACGTACGACATGCATAAAAACAATACATTTTTTTGTTTTTTTTTCTATATAATGTTTTCAACATTTCAGAGAAAACCGAATATTTTAATACCGGATTTGTATCTTTATAATATAAAAATACAAATCAATATTAAAATAAATTAGTAGAAAAATACGCGAGATAACCACATATTTTTTGAAAGGATTTTGAAATTTTTTCAAAAAATTTTTTGTTGTTTTTTTTTAACATATAACATATATTATATATTATTATATTATAATAAAATAACTTTGGGTTGGGTCCAACTTAATCATGTTGGCTAAGCACAACCTATTTGGGCCGACAAAAGGAACTTGGCCGACCTCAGCCCAAAAGAGGGTTGGGCCGATGTCGGCCCAAAAGAGTGTGTTTTTTTATACTGTGCCGGACCTAGCCCATCCATTTTGGTATGGAGCGGAACTGGTTCATCCCAGTAAACAATGAAGAAACTATCCACTATTCATTTGCAGGAATAATATAGGTAGGGAAGAAGGAGAAGAAGAAAAAGGAGGAGGAGAGGGGCGGGCAAAAGCTAACCTAGCAGTGGCTTATGTTGGCGTTGATGGTGGCGTTGGAGGTTCTTCTTCCAAACAAGGCGGTTGTGCATTGGGGAGCTGTTGAGCTGGTGGTTCTTCTTCTTCTTTTTGTTATGTTTCTATTCTTACTCCTCTTTGTTTCTCTATTTTCCTTCCCTTTTTTGTTTATTTTTTCCTTTTTTGTTTTTTTCCTTTCCTTTCCTTCCTATGTTCTCCCTTATTTTTCTTTCTTTTCTTTTCTCTTCTGTTTTAGCCTATTTCCTCTCCTTTTTCTTTGTTTTTCCTTTGTCTTTTTTGTTCTCTCCCCAATTGTCTCGTTTATAAGGGGTAAGGGGAGAAGGAGCTACTCTACCCCTGTCCAGTCATGGCACAGGGATAGGGTGGCTAGGGTGGCCTTTGTGTAGTCACCTCGGAGTTGCTCGCAAGGCCCCTCAACCTCTTTCATCATGGTGGTTGGTCATGGGGGAGTGTGGGTGGTGTCAGGGTTTTTGGACAAATGAGAGGGGGAGAGAGAGAAAGATGCTGCAAAGGAAAAGAAGAAAAACCTTATTTCCCTATCTTTACGCGTCAACGGAAGAAGAAGATACACAATGTTGTTCCAAAACGACACTGTTTTGGGTTTTTTTTATATGAACAGTGAATGAAACGACGAGGTTTGTACAAAACGCGCCGTTTCATTTAAATAAAAATGGTGCCAAAAAGTGTCTATTTCCAAATTAGTTCTCATTCAATCAAGTCCACAATTGTAATTTTGATTTTAAGAATTGATTTAATTGCATCCTTGTTAAATTCAAATGTCAACCCTGAAGTTGACCGCCTTTTTCACTTTGATTCTTGGTTTTGAATATATACATTTTGGCCCTTAATTGATCAACAAACTTTTATTTTTTTTCAATTTGGCCCTTAATTTGGTCAATTTCAGCCCCTATATTTACGCGCCTTTTCAGTTTAGTCCTTGATTTTGGATTTCTTCAATTAAGTCCCCAATTGTCCATCAAACTTCAATATTTATGCAATTAAGCCCCTGATTTGACCAAATTAACTCTTAAAAAATTGTAATTCAACCCTCAAACTTTAATTTCTTTTAATTAAAGCCAAAATTGACTTAAAAATCAATTTTCTTGCAATCAAACCCTTCATAAACTCAATTAATCTTTTTAAAAAAATCTAATGTGAATCATCTATTTCTTCACTATTATATATGAACCCCGGAAGCTTTGACAACGTACATTTCATGAAATGTTCTGCATTATGTTGGAGCATGCCAAAATCTATACATCCAGTTGTTTTGAAGTGGACTTTACTTGTTAAAGACAGGTTCAAATGAAGAGCATTCCAATGTTATCCTAAGGTATTTTATGGGCAAATTGGAATGACAGACACAAATTGATTTTCGAGGATATATAGGATGCCAGATTGGAATACAATGTTTGAGCTCGTTCTTCATCGATTTTAATTTCTTCTATACTGGGAATGATTTATTTAGAGGCTCTAATGGTATTTTGAAATGGTCAAACAAGTGATGATCGAGTATTCTTCACTTTCATTTTTTATTATTTTCTTTTTCATTTTACAATTATTCTATATTATATACAATTAAACTCTATTTTTTCAACCAGGAACTTCCAAGATAGCTATAATTAGCCAACATAAAAAAAACATAAACAATTGCCCACTGCATCATAAAGTCTCAGCTTACCCTTAAGCTTTGCCAAAAAAGAGTAGAATAGACCAGGTTCCTCTAAGCAAACGACATGTCACATATTCTTTAATGATTCATGTCAATCTATAAACAAAACGGTTTTGGGCCAATCATTACAGGACAGCGATCTGAAAGACCTCTTTAGAGACCAAAGTGCTTGTAGCTGCTGAAGCTCAACATCCATTGAAAGCTTGCAAAAGCCCTATCTATCTGCTCATAGATCGTTCTCGAAATCAAGAGTACCTCCTTCCAGTCAATGGAAATTCAATAAGATCACCAGAAGATATGAAAGTACTGAAAGCGCTCGATTCACTTCTATTAACCAAACCATTCCTCTGCAAAGTACTGAAAATTCAAGTTGCGTTTTGATGAAAGTTCAAGTTCAAGTTGCAAAGTACTGCAATTTTTTCCTGAAATGCAAATATGTCTTGCTTTATTTTGTTTTATTATAATCATTATTTTAACGCTTCAAGCCTGATTTGCAATTGTAATAAAATGGAATGGAATTGTGCAGAGTTATCGTGGTGTTTACTTACAGTACTCGAGTTCTCGCTTCACACCCTTGCTTTTGGAACGGACTTCACAGCTCTTTTCTTCCTTTTCTTTTCAGAATTGATGATGCATCAGTGAAATTTGATTTGAAATGATAGCGTAGGCTTTTTTCAATGTCATATTATAGTATGAAATTTGAATTTTAGATAAGATAATTGTCTTTTATGAATTAATTGTTTTTATTATATTTATTTCATTATATTCACTGTAGAATTAAACTAATATATCTTTAGAATACAACAAAATCTTAAAATTTAAAAATAAAAAATTCTATAAGTTTCTTAAAAAAATTTTATTTTGTTTCTTATGAACATAAAAAAAAATTTGTAAAGAAAAAATTCGGAGAGAAGATTGTTTTTTAATTTATTTATGTCAATATTAAACTAATATTTATATAAAAAATATTTTTTAGATCAATGTGTAAAGTTAAAAGCACATCAATATTTCTGTACAATTCAAAAATGTAATTTTTTAATTAAATTAAAAGAATAACTTAGTTAAAATAACTGGTTTTTTATAGTGTATATTGTCTGCATTTATCAATTTTCACAAAATAATTGAAAATTAAATTAAAAAAAATAAAAACTATTAGGATAATTATTGGAAATTACAAAGATAAATTTAGAAGAAAATACATAGTCAATGTAACATTCCGTAACAAAAAAAAGTTATAAGAGTGACGTAATTTTTTCCTTAAGTACAATCAATTCCTTACTTTAATCTCTTAAATTAATACATATTTTAGGATACTTATTACTTTTAATTATTAGATGCCAACTCTAATTTTTTTTCATTATATACTTTTCCCCTCAATTTTGAGAAGCTTCCAGCCTACGTCATGATATGATAACATTTAAAATATTTAATTTTTATTTATCAAAATCTACTTGCCAAAAAACCATTATAATTCTATAAATATAAAAGTAAGAAAACCCTAACAATACTGGATATGAAAACAAAATAAAAAAAATCCTAGAATTATTATTAATTTTTTTAAAAATCATTTATCTTATTAATTAAACTAACAAAATGTAGAAAATCTAATAAACCACATAATCCTTTTCTCTACTTGATCATAATCAGCATAAAACTGTAACATGAGTGCGCTGAAAGTTTTTATCATTCCAAACAACACAATCCATCTTAAACTAAACTCTACAGATCCAACATGAAACACCATCCTGATGTTCTTTTTAAATCTCACAATCCAATTTTTTACTCTTGATTTTGGATTTTTTTTAAAATCCAAAAATAAATAAAAACACAATTTTTCAAAAATATTTATTTTTGACATAATTCAACTAATTTTTTATCATTTCATGATTTTCAGCCATTCTATTTGTGTTAATGATTTTTCAATAGTAAAAAATTCAAGAGAATCATAAAAATAATTTATAGACAAAAGAAAAAAAAGATTTAGTGATCATAATGATAATAAAATAAGAATTAAAGGACAAAAAATTCAATAAAAATATTCTTAGAATAAGAGGTAAAAAATAAGAATATTTCTAAGTAGTGTAAAATAAATAGTAGAGATATTTTCGAGAGAAAGAAAAGACCCTAGTCACCGTTGGAAAGAAAAATTAAAAAAAAAATAAAGAGAGAGTGCGAGAGAATAATTGTGAGAAAAAAAAATATAAAGAGAAATGAGAGAAAAAAGGAGTAAAAAAATTGAAAAAAGAAAAATTAAAAAGAAAAAAAAAGAGAAAAATATGAAAAAAAAAAGAAAAAAAATAGAAGAAAAAGGAACTCTTACTCTCTCTCTCTACCAAAAAAGAAAAAAGTATAAACAACTCTCCTACCAGGCCGGAAGCCTCCATCATCTTTATCACCTTGATTCTGCCCAAAGCTCCTCAACACTCACACGCCAATTTCACCTAGGAGATCTCCTCACTTCGCCGTGACAAAACGCCATCTTCCCCCCATTTTCTTGATTACAGCTTCATTTTTTATTTGACACCTTCTCTTCCTCACCGGCCAAAACAGTAGCACCAATGACAACAGTGTTCCTTGCAGAACAAATGCAGGAGCATTAAGCATCAGTGGCAGCAACCGCTAAGCAGTGGTGAGAAAGTATAGATCTGGACAAAGAAGAATAAGAGAGGTGTAGACCAAAACTTTCAGGTGTCTGATCTTTCCTCTAGAAGACAGTGACCATCAACACCAATAACATCTTTATGCTTACTTGATTGAATTATTTTTATCCAGAGATTGTTAGCAGATATCTAGTTCATGGATATGATCAATAAAATTTAGATACTTAAAGCTTAAATAGTTATTACATTATCAAAATTAATAATCATTAAACTATATTATCTTCATCATCTCATCATTAACGACCAAACTGATATGAAGAGTCAACACAATCATTTGGTGGATCCGATAACTTTGCATGATTAGCTCTATCATCTTCTTCTCGCATTTGATGTGGGGTGAGAAAAGGCTTAGGAGGCATTCGTATGGATTCAACATCTGATTCAAGCATCTTTACAACTTTATGCATTGAGGGACGATCAACAGGCTTCAACTGTATGCACCACAATGCCACAATAATCATCTTTTTCGTTGTTTTCTTTTCATGTTCCATGGCATCTTCTTGTACTTCGATGTCCTTTCCTTCACTAACTTGGTCATAAACCCATGAAGGGAAGTAAATTTGGCTTGAATGATTTGCCAATGCGTTTAAGTTCTTTCTTTTTCCTACCATTTCCATTAATAACATCCCATAACTATAGACATCAGCTTTGTAAGAGACACCTCCAATATTTTTATAAAATAGTTCAGGAGCCATGTATCCTATCGTTCCTCTAGCAGCAGTGAGGGGCACGGTGTTATTAGATGTTGGGTATAATTTTGCTAGTCCAAAATCTGATATTTTTGGAATAAATTTTTCATCAAGCAAAATGTTGTGCGGCTTGATATCAAAATGCAAAATTTGCATATCACAACCTTGATGTAGATATTCAATGCCACGAGCTACCCCTAGAGAAATCTCATATATTTTTTCATTGCTTAGTGAGACGCTACCTTCTCTAGAAAAAATATACTTATCAAGAGACCCATTAGGCATGAACTCGTATATAAGAGCACGCTTCAATCCCTCGACAGTGTAGCCTATAAGTTGCACGACATTGACATGGTGAATTCTTCCAATTGTGGCAACTTCGTTTATAAAATCTTGTCCATCGGCTTTTGACTTGCCCAATAATTTAACTGCTGCAAAACGACCACTACGAAGCTTTCCCTTATACACTGAGCCAAAGCCCCCCTCACCCAACTTGTCTTTAAATCCATTGGTTATCTTCTTAATCTCTAAGTAAGTGTACTTTATCGGCATGAGATCATTATCATGACTTTGCAAGAATTTTTCAATGTCGTCGTACATGGATAAATGTCGCCTTCGCCATTTATAGATCAGTAAAGTTAGGAGACATGGAAGCCCACATGGAAACAGTAGCACATGATATATCACTGTATAGAGACATTACAAAAATGGTTATAGGTTGAAACATATCAAAATATTTTACAAATACTTCATTGATTTTAGTGATGAGTTTATATGATAATCTATAGTATTATTAATATCATTCTAGCCATTTAGAAAATTAATGGCCAACATGAAAAAAAATCTGATAGTTTTTATAAAATAAAATCATTAATGGAAAGAAAAAATGGAATAGTGTTATCCTAAAGAAATAGTAAATACTTTCAAAATACTCATGCTCTGTGTTTGATTAGAATATTTTCCTTCTAGTGCTTTAAAATCATTGTTTATAATTGAAAACAAAAGTAGAAAGAATATTAGATACATTAATTTGATGCAAAAATAATATAAATTTAACCTAAAGTTAAAACTTGAAATAGTAGGGAGTCATCAGAAATATTTGAATTTCAAGAAATTATTTTCTACAACTAAATAAATTTAATGAAAATAAGTAGAAGCTACTGGATACAACCACAACGAAAATAAGCCATGAACAATAATTATTTCTTAAGCTATAATTGTTGCGTGCTGATATACATGTATTTATTGTTTCACAATTAGAAAAGTAAAATACTTACCGATAAGGGCAAGTGTCACAGTGGAATAGAACATGAGAAAGCTTAGTAAAATTGAAGGGGTACTGGCCATCTGGTCATAACAATTATCTGCCAAATAAATAAATAAAAATAAATAAAAAATGATGATTGAGAATCAATTCATTCAAATTAAAAGCATTAGAAATTATAAAATAATAAAAAGATAAGAGACAATCTAACTAAATAATAAAAAGATATAAGAAGATTAGGAGTGATATCTTAGTTCATTTAGATCTTTTAATTAGAGTAGAAGATTAAATTATTTTGAAAGGGTTGTATTTTATCAAAATTTAAGAGTTTAGTGACCGCAAAAACTTCTCTTACTATGGGTAACATTGAGATGTACGTGATTAAAACTTGGATTGAAAAAAAAAACACCTTTTTAGGGTCTTTTATTTATTTTATTAGAAAAATAAATATTAGTACTCTTTCTGTAAAATGATATAATTACACAAAATAAATTAACTCACCCTCATCAATTCGACAAAATATCCAGTCGATACCTATAATCACCAAGAAAATATGAATCAGCGTGCAAAATCTTGATGATTAATTAAAAAAAAGTAAAAAAAAAAACTCATTGGCGAAGAAAATGCTTAAAGTAAATGTATCTTTTTGTAGAATTGAGCCAGAACATGTAAGACCGTAATAGTCCTCACCTTCAAAATTAAGGTCTACCAGCTTCCCTACAATTTCAAGAAAAGGTCAACAGTATTGATATTTACAAACTTATAATTTTAACTGAACTGAAGAACATTTATTAAAATATAAAATAAACCCTTAACACATAAACGGAAACCAAGCAATATTGGAGCATTACATTAGATTATCATTATTGACTTTACTTTCAGAAGATTTCTAGTAACTTGAAAGATCACCTTGTTTCTGTTTCTGTTACCATTTGAAAATTTGAAGCTGTGTTATGCAGACATGTAGATTTAAACCCTTAACACATAAAATAAAGCAAATATGGTATGCGTATTCATAATACAGTACTTGAGGTAAGCTGATACATATGGAGAGAGAGAATACGTACAGTAGTATGGTTCTGTGTAATCGTTATATCGTAAACAATTGTTGTTCATCATGGTGGCTTCATCAAGATTGCAGCGGTTCTCTGTGATATAATCACAACAGAAAGAGAACCATGAAAGCTCGAACCCATATACCAAAATATCATGGACATCTGTATACGACATATTTGTCATATTTTTTGGCACAGAATAAATCAAATTTATACGGCACAAGTGAGGTACATCCTGGACATGCCCATCAACCATGACATAGGAATAACCTTCCATATCGACACAGCTGGGAGAAGAAATACTGCTAGACGAAGAAGAACTATATGCAGTACCACTGCCATTTTTGCAAGAAGAAGTATCCATAATATAATCTGTATGATTCAGGCGCATTTGATTCTTGCAACATAAAAAAGTTAACACAGAACTTTCTCGCCAATTTATCTTATAATAATAGGAGCGGAGCAATTCTTCTGTAAGAGAATGATGAGGGATGGAGAAGCAATCATCCTTCTGAACAGCAGCATCTACAAGTCGAATTGTGAAGTCACTGTAATTGATTGCCTGGACATAATACTTTACCATGTGCAAGTATAAAGTTGGACGTACGTTGTTTTCACAAGCAAGTTCATATTTTTTGTTGCCACAGCCTTTGGGATCAGTATTTAATCGAAAAGGATAGCTAATATTATGGATATTGCCACAAGAAGAAGGAGCGCAGTAATTGCTGGTGTTCTTTGTAGCACTGCAACTATGGTGGGAGGATAGGATCACTAGAAAAGGGAGGGCTGCATATGCACCGAAGAGGTGCCTTAATACTCTACTGAACATTGAGAGAGAAACTTTCTTTGGGAAACCAAATAATGTGCTTTGTTACACTTTGCTCAAGAGATATATAAATATATTATGTATACCATCTTGGATCAATACGAAAGGAAATCAATCAGTAGCCACAAATTAAAGTCTTCGAGTTATTGTCTTAGGCCCATTCTCATTAAATTTATGGGCCCATTCTCATTAATTATATTTTTCAATTTTCTAAATGAGATGCAGACGAGCCCATTCAATATTTTTGAAATTTCCAAAATGAGGAGACTGCCTTGAAGTTTGCAAGCCAATAAGAGAAAAAAAGCAAGGAAAGAATGTGGTGCCATTCAATATTTAAATATAAATATAGTAGGAGTAAAGTAGAAATGCAAAATTGTATCACGACGTCGTTTTGCAAAACTCTAAGTGAAACCAACTATGTTTTTTTTTTAATTAAAGGAGTTACAATATGAGACGATGTCTTTAGCCTTTGGGAATATGAAAATTCACAATATATATTTTTTTCATTAATATATTATTTGTTTTGTTTGAAGGCAGGAGTATTTGATGTGACTTGTTAGCATCAACTTCAATTCTATATATATTTTTTCTTAATATAAATATTTAAAACTAAAAGTTTATTTCCAGTTTTATTTATAAATAATTAAATAAACTTTTTAATTATATTGGCAAATCGTAATAATACTATCATAAGCAGGAGACCACGAAACCAAGGTCTTTGGAAAAACTTTCACCCAACCCTTAATTCTTCACAATATAGATTATAATTCTTAACTATATATATATTTTAAAAAAGAAAAATAATATAGATATGACCCAATGACTTGTTACGACATAATATTTTACCATGCTCAAGTATAAAGTTGGTCCACGTTTCCAATCATTTTATTTAATCTTTATTATGGATATTACCACCAGAAGGAGGTAATTGTTGCAATTTCTATCGCTGCAACTATGATTCTATTTATTGTGTTACTAAATCACTAAATTTTAGAAGAAGGGATAGCAACTTCTATCTTTAATATGGCATTGCTTAGAATATTATTTGGCTAGTTAGAAATATTAATTTAGAAATAAGTTTAGTTTATATTAGTGCATGACCTAATAATATTAAATCAAGGTAATTAAAGAAATAAAAATATCTGTATTTTTTTGTTTTTATTTTGTTTCTTATGTATTTTCTCTTACTTTATTAAAAAAAAATTAACAAATTCAAAATCAAAGTGATGGTGCTCATTTATTTTAAAAATATATATGGAGAATTATACATTTCGTGTGAAGACTTTAGGTTAAGTCCTATGTACATATAACTATTAAACAATTAAATTAAGATCCAACTTAAAGTTAATATATTTAAAATAAAATAATTAACTTAAAGTTTATTTTTAAAATATATAATGTCATCAACTGATTAAGTAATTGAATTTTAATAAAGCATTATATATAAAACAAAAATTAAGTACTTACTTAATTTTAAGTATTTAAAATTATTTTTATCTTTTTTTTTAAAAAAAGATATCAGCATAATATTAATTGCAAAATATATAATCCGAAAATTCATCCAAAAGTTAAACTACTATTGCAAAAGTAAGGTTGAAACATTTTTTGCTTCCACTTAGTATTGGCGATATTATGCAAATTTGTTGAAACAATTTTACAACAAATTTGCATAATTTTCAATGAAATAATTTCATTTGGAATGATGGTGCCGTTCCTTTGGTTTAGACTTGCATCATAGTCTGAAGAGCAAGCATCAATAATAATAACAACAAAAAACACATGCATCTATATATAACATGCATATATATATATATATATATATATATATATATATATATATATATATATATATATAAAAGAATGATTAATTTGAAAAAAATCTAGTTCCTCTAAGTAAGTGTACCTTATTGGGATTGGGATGAGATCATTATCATGACTTTGCAAGAATTTTTTCTATAGCTTGTTTTTTTGTTGTTGTTTTAATATGTTACCTTAAAAATAATTTTAAAAAAATAAAAAAATATTATATTAATATATTTAAAAAAAACACTTTAAATTACAACAGCTACCACAATTTTAAAAAAGCTCTCCACCAATCAAAACCGCGGTAATGGAATGTATAGTGAAAGATAGCTTTTGTTTGGGTCCCATCACGTAGATAACAATAAGATAATGGGTTTGTAACAAATCAAAATCTTTAAAAACCGAGAAAGCTATAGCTATAGAAAAAACAGCTAAGATATTTAATTTTTATTCCTCAAATATTCTTGTTCAAATACCATTCCAATAGCTTCTTGTAATGATAAATAAATGGGGTCAGATTGAGTCCACACAAAGATGATTTTGAAACAGTGGGAAGCTGACAGCCAAGAAATTGCATGAAAAGTTCCCATTGCTTATAAAGTCACGCTCGTCTACATCTCGGGTCCATCCTGAATGCGATGCAGACGAGCCCCAACAGAGAAGAAAGAAATGGAAAACAAAACATGTAAGGAGTCTTCCCAGCTTGAAGTTTCCAGGTCACTAGAAAACAACACAGCCAATTAATTAGAGAAAAGGTTAAGAGAAAAAAACATTCTGATAACAATCAAGCTATCTTTCATGTCAGAGCCCCATCACGTAGAAAACAATGACAATATTGGAACACATAAACCTAATTTCAATAAAGATATTTTTATTTAGAATTTCGGAACCTTATCTTATACCTAAAAATTGATGAACATTAAAGGTCATCCTTTCAACCGTTCACCTCACCACTAGAAATTCACCAAAAACTAACAAAATTACCGACGAAATAATTCTGTCGGTAAATTACGATGATAATTACCAACAAATACTATTTTGTTTGTAATTCAGTTAGTATAAACTAACTGAATACTGCGGTTGGTATATACCGACGGAATATTCAAAATTTTAAAAAAGGTGATTCACTGACGTGAAAGTTTTTGTGGGTGATTATACCGACGGAATCACCAAGAGATTTAAACCGGGATCTCTATATAATGACATAACCAGTTCACCGTTAAAATTGATGATTGAACCACCGACAGAAGTAGTTTGTCGGTGATTCCATTGACAAAGTGAATATATCATCACTCTACCGACCCTTTCCTCATCTATTTCTCCTTCTTTTTCCCCATCCCAACTTTCCCCTCCCAAACTGCAAACAAACCACCCCCCCAAAACAAATCCCCCTCTTCTCAACACAAGTCATATTTCTTTAAGTTTTGTGATCACAACATCCGTGTTCTAATTTATTGTGGATTTTATCATTTTTTGTAAGTAAATCTATCTTTTTTAATTTTAACATTTAAATGTCAATTTTTTTTTTTAGAATATGTATTTTGTTAGTGTATATACATGTTTTATTGTTATTTCTCAAACAAATTTATAGTGTGAATGTATAATTTTGCACTTGTTATGGTTTGTATTAGATTTTATAAATTATATTTGTTTGTAAATTGTTTAAAATTTGTTGAATTATCGAATTACATGTGTTGTTGTAATTTTCATAAATTTATTGTATAAATTTGTATAGACGTTGATAATTGATAAGGAATATTTATAAGAAGTTGTAATTAGCTTGTTGGATAATCTCGAGGTAAACCAATATTTTTGCAAAATTTATTTACCTAACATAGTTAATTAATATATATTGTCATCATAATTTTATAGAGGTTTGATTGAAGTCATAGATGATCATTCATAGATGTATCGAGATTCACCTCAAGGATTGCAGATGATAGATTATTGTAAATTTATTTGGATGATGGTACTGCTCCTTTGGTTTAGACTTGCATCAGTCTGAAAAGCAGGCATCAATAATAATAATAATAATAAAAAAATAAAAATGAATCTATGTAAAAAAAGTTGATTAAATTAATAATAATAATAATAATAAATTACAAAGTAAATATTTTATTTTCACAGTAGTCATGAACAAATTATTATAAAATACTTTGTATATAACATGTCCATATGTAATTATTTAAAAAATAATTGTTAATATTATCATAAAAAATCTAATCTTATTTGAAATTTATAACATAATTGGGTACTTTTTAAAATACCTTCTTTATAATTCAATTAAAAGCGAGTTTTGTACAATACTCTTTAAAAAATAATAATTAAAAAGAGGGGAAAAAATGATGGCAGATAATTATCAAATACAGTAAAAGGCGAACATTTCCATTCAAATAATTTATCTTAAAAATTATAATCTCACTTCAATTGATAAAGTTGGGTCAATCCTCCTGGTAAACAAGAAATTCTCTAGATTACGAATGCCACAAACTACTAAAGTCTTGGAATTATTGCTTGGTTGCTCTCTAGCTAGCTCAATGATTAAGATTTAGGAAATTGCATGAAAAGTTCCCACCGATGAAGGGGAAGACCTCTTTGTGGCCTCCGCTTACAAAGTCAAGCTCGTCTACACCTCGGGTCCATCCTGAATGCGATATTGCAGACGAGCCCAAACAGAGAAGAAAGAAATCGAAAACAAAAATGTAAGGAGTCTTCCCAGCTTGAAGTTTTCCAGGTCAATAGAAAACAACACAGCCAATTAATTAGAGAAAAGGTTAAGAAAAAAAAAGTGATCAATAGAAAACAACACAGCCAATTTTTGATTGGTGATCGTTTGAAATCACCAATCAAAACCGCGGTAATGGAATATATAGTGAAAAATAGCTTTTGTTTGGGTCCCATCACGTAGATAACAATAAGATACTGGGTTTGTAATAAATCAAAATCTTTAAAAACCGAGAAAGCTATAGCTATAGAAAAAACAGCTAAGATATTTAATTTTTATTCCTCAAATATTCTTGTTCAAATACCATTCCAATAGCTTCTTGTCATGATAAATAAATGGGGTCAGATTGAGTCCACACAAAGATGATTTTGAAACAGTGGGAAGCTGACAGCCAAGAAAAATATACGATCAAATCTTGCAGGAATATTTTTGACAGAATTGGCTTCTCTTTCACATCACTATGATGGAAAGTAATAGCTCCAGCAACGATTGAAATTTTCTTATGGTTATTACTCCATTTGTACAAAGGATTTTCTAATAAAAGGGATTTAATTAATTTAAGTCAAGCAATATGTCCTTTCTGTGCTGATGAAATCGAGTATGTGAATCATCTATTTCTTCATTGCTATGTATGAACCTTGGAAGCTTTGGCAGCATTTCATGAAATGGTCTGGATTAAGTTGGAGCATGCCAAAATCTATAGATCTAGTTGTTTTGCAGTGGACTTTACTTGTTGAAGGCAGGTTCAAAGGAAGAGTATTCGCGATGTTATCCTAAGGTATTTTGTGGGAAAATTGAAATGCAGAAACAAATTGATTGTCGAGGATAGGATGCCAAATTAGAATACAATGTTTGAGCTTGTTTTTTATCGTCTAGCTCTTTGGTTGAAGGCCACAGAAATATAAAGTAAAATTACTATTTCAATTCATACAAGGATCCCAGGTGCACATATTATACATACAAAGGAACAAGAGAACAAGGACACAGCAACTCATTTTGATCTTAATCCCAATTTATTTGTCCCCTTAATGATCAATGTGTAACATGAAGCTCCAAAACTGTTAATTTCATCGACGAAAATCCTCGGTCTTGTTCCAAGTTTCCTCTTCTTGAAAATGTCACTGAATGCCTCCCCTGTTACTTCCTGCACTTAATTAATGATCTCATTAAACATTGACTCAGAACAATGAGGTAAAACACAGTGGTCTTAGGCCAGTATATATTGCTGCTTCTGAGATTTAGGGCAAGAGATCCATACCATGGAAGCTTAAAAGTGTCTTTCCACCATCCTTGTTTTGAACAGTTGCAACAAACTTTATCCAGTCTTGTGATGATCTCAGAAAAGGTTGGTCTGACAACAGGTTCTGAATGCCAACATTCATCAATCAACCTACATGAAGATCAAGATGATTCCCAAAAAAATTAAGCTACTCCCATGAGGTTGTTCCTCTCATTTCTATGAGCAAGACAATAGTGAGTCAAGATCAAGAAGAGATTGGAAAACAAAGTAAAACAAGAGAAACGAATAGCTCAAGCCCTGTCTCTAGCTGGTTTTAGGGAACTGCCTTTACTTGATCAATATCGAATTTGCATAAGCAGTCGTTTTCTAGATCCACTGTACCATTCTTGGTTTTGGGACAACTTCCTATTCAATTTGCAAAAGAAATTTAAGACATAATCCAAAACTTACTCTTTTAAATCTTGAGGGTAACTTCTTGCTTTGATCTTGAATGGCGGTCTCTTTTTCTCTAAGCACATCAACTTCACGGCCTCTTCAGGAGTTTTAGGATGGAAAGGCTGCACTCCCTCAAGCATCTAAGCTCAAACGAAAAACAAACAGAAGAAAAGTCCCCCTTAGCACTTAAATCTTCAAGTAAAAAACCATGCACTGTGCAAAGAATAGCAGTAATACAGATGAAGGAAACATGAAAGTACAACCAGTTTGCCAAATTAGACTGCGAAGTACCTCATACAAAATAACTCCAAAAGAGTATGCATCAACGCTTCGATCAAATATTTCATCGTTATAAATCTCAGGCGCCATGTATACATCTGGAAAGCAATACCATCACTTAAATTCAAGTCAAGAACACATTGCAGTAATCCCTTTAAAGTTATTCACTCAGCTGTATATGATGAGCTTAGATGAAGAGTTCTGCTCTTAAAAGGAAGCAGGTTAAGAAAGTAAAAGTGTAAAAAAGACTTACTTAAATAATTGATGGGTTTTTGGTTGCTACAGAAGCGATTCATTCCTTGAAAAGATGCAGGGTGTCGAGCCTTATCTTTAAGGTGGATTTTCACAAAGTTTTCGATATTGTCCAGTGGAATTATTTAGAGCAAGTTATGATCAGGTATACGGGTTTTGATGAAAAATAAATTCATTTGATCAAAACTTGAATGTACATCGTAAAATTATTAGTGTTGATTAATGGATCTCCTTATAAGGAATTCTTGATGAGCCATGAGATTCGCCAAGGTGACCCCCTTTCTCGCTTCTTTTTTCTAATTGCAGAGGGGTTATTTGTTTTGTTTTAGAAAGCAGCTACAACTAATCTTTTCAAAGGTATTTCTTTTGGAGACAGCTTTTGCCTCAGTCATCTATAATATGCAGATAACACTCTGATTTTCACATGGTCAAAACACTTAAAAAGATTCTATTGTGGTTCGCAATTTGTTTAGGTTTGCACATTAACTTCCATAAAAGCTCTTTAATTGGCATAAATGTTGGGGAAGATGCTTGTGTTAGTATGATATCTTAGTCTTTTGCAGATTTGTTCTTTGCCTTGCTCTTATCTAGGCATGTCTTTGGGATCCAATCCTAAAAGGTTGTCTGCATTGAAGTCTATTATTGAGAATTTTAAAAGAAAGTTGAGCATGTGGAGAGGTCGTATGCTTACAAGATGTATTTGCCTAATCAAAAGTGTCCTGAATTCATTGTAAATCTACTATATGTCTTCTTTTCTTATGGCAAGGCGGATCTGCACACCAACAGAAAGAATACATCACATGATTTTCGAAGCTTCAAGTTGAATCATCATCTTCATGCGTTTTGATCTAGCAAAAATCGAATGTTTTTCTCGCATCAAGGTTTTTTTTCACAAATCCATAAGCCTGTTGTTTTGTTTCGAAAGAAAAACGCGAGAATCAAGAAAAGAAGGTTTAGTTCATTTGTTTTGGGTTTAGTCTGTTTTGATTTCAAGAAAAGAAAATGATCACTCGTAGTTAGGACTTAGGAGGTCTCCTTTCCACTTTTACAGAACAAAGAAATGTTTTTGAATCTTAAAGCGTCCATGAGATATTCTACGTGACAACCCATGCAAGTTTTTCTTCATAACTGTTAACTTGACAGTCCAGCTTATATTGTAAAAGGAAATTGAAAAATAACCCAAGGTTAAAACCGAGAGATCGAGTTCATCATGCGGCTAAAGTCTGGGTTTCTTATAGTCCAGCTTATATACTGTCTGCATTTATCACTTTACCGTCAGGAGATTTGAAAAACCAGCATGCTCTTGTTTCCTTTTGACAGATTTTCTCTCCAAAATGAACACTTTCATGATCTGTAAATAAAAAACATGGGTTGTTGTTATTCTTTGAAATCATGAGAGTATAAGGGATTTATGTAATGCAAAGTTTTGTCTTGGCCGTTTATACCTGCAATTCAGATTAAAGAAATCTAAAGAAAAAGAGGCCGGAATCATTTTGTTTGCTCATTTCGTTACTGGAAGTCTACATCTCAGCAGCAGAAATTTCTATCTTAGCTTTCTACGTGTATTTTCCTTGTTACTGTAAATGCTCATATTCGCGTGTTACAAAACGAAGCTGGACTAATAGCTTTTCCTGTATCATAATGTATTGAAGAAGCAAAACTTTCTTTTCTTAATTTTGTCTTACGTTAGTTTATAAAAGACGACAACAAAATACATAATTTTAGTTTTGTCCCACTGTCAATAACATTTGTAGATAATAAAATGTAAGTCATTAATTTAAGGTCATATATAAACTTGGTCCTTTTTTGTTTTCTTTCACAATCTTAGACATAAAATCCCAAGTCTCTTAGGGAGCTTGTATAAAATACGTACAATATGCTTATAAGATGAATTTTTACATTATATAAAATTCAAGGTTTTTAAATATTAATCTAGAAATTGGAAGATTAGAACTTTAATTGGCCTTATTCAATAGATCTCCTTTTTTTAAGTAATCAATATCGAATTTTGAATTTTATGGTGTTATTTTTTATGATTTTATATGTATAGTAGCCGATAATCTTATGCAAGGATTTTATTTATGTGCGGAATCTTTAATTTTATGATTGGAATTTGGAAGTGTAAATTCCATGTGAGGATATGCGAGTGCTTAGTTAAGAAAAAAAAATTATTCTCGTTAAGTACTATTCAACTAAATGTTAAAATAAAATAAATGGTAGTAGGAAAGAATATGAGAGTGGACTATCGCCAGCAACATCTGCTCTGCAAAGTCTGCTTGACAAATCTCTTTTCAAGTCGTTGTGGCCAAATTAAGTATGTTTTCCACATGTATGCAATAGTCCTACGTATGAGAATAGAGTCATTTACTAGTCATCCTTTATCTCAAAGTGACAGCAAGTAAATCATGAAAAGAGTAAGAATTTTGAATATTTATATACTTACTTGATTGAATTATTTTTATCTAGAGATTGTTAATGGATATCCAGATCATGGATATGATTAATAAAGTTTAGATACTTAAAGCTTAAATAGTTAATACATTATCAAAATTAATAATCATTAAACTATATTATTTCATCATCTCATCATTAATGACCAAACTGATATGAAGAGTCAACACAATCATTTGGTGGATCCGATAACTTTGCATGATTAGCTCTATCATCTTTTTCTGGCATCTGATGTGGGGTGAGAAAAGGCTTAGGAGGCATTCGTAGGGATTCAACATCTGATTCAAGCATCTCTACAACTTTATGCATTGAGGGACGATCAACAGGCTTCAACTGTATGCACCACAATGCCACAATAATCATCTTTTTCGTTGTTTTCTTTTCATGTTCCATGGCATCTTCTTGTACTTCTATGTCCTTTCCTTCACTAACTTGGTCATAAACCCATGATGGGAAGTAAATTTGGCTTGAATGATTTGCGAATGCATTCAAGTTCTTTCTTCTTCCTACCATTTCCATCAATAACATCCCGTAACTATAGACATCAGCTTTGTAAGAAACACCTCCAATATTCTTATAACATAGTTCAGGAGCCATGTATCCCATTGTCCCTCTGGCAGCAGTGAGGGGCACAGTGTTATTATTTGTTGGGTACAATTTGGCTAGTCCAAAATCTGAAATTTTTGGAACAAACTTATCATTAAGAAGAATGTTGTGAGGCTTGATATCAAAATGTAAGATTTGCATATCACAACCTTGATGTAGATATTCAATGCCACGAGCCACCCCAAGAGAAATCTCATACATTTTCTCATTGCTTAGTGGGACGCTACCTTCCCTAGAAAAAATATACTTTTCAAGAGACCCATTAGGCATGAACTCGTATATAAGAGCACGCTTCAATCCCTCGACAGTGTAGCCTATAAGTTGCACGACATTGACATGGTGAATTCTTCCAATTGTGGCAACTTCGTTGATAAAATCTTGTCCATTGGATTTTGACTTGCCCAATATTTTAACTGCCGCAAAACGACCACTACGAAGCTTTCCCTTATACACTGAGCCAAAGCCTCCTTCCCCCAACTTGTCTTTAAATCCATTGGTTATTTTCTTAATCTCTGAGTAAGTGTACCTTATCGGCATGAGATCATTATCATGACTTTGCAAGAATTTTTCAATGTCTTCGTACATGGATAAATGTCGTCTTCGCCATTTATAAATTAGTAAAGTTAGGAGACATGGAAGCCCACATGGGAACAGTAGCACATGATATGTCACTGTATAGAGACATTACAAAAATGGTTATAGGTTGAAACATATCAAAATATTTTACAAATACTTCATTGATTTTAGTGATGAGTTTATATGATAATCTATAGTATTATTAATATCATTCTAGCCATTTAGAAAATTAATGGCCTACATAAAAAAGAATCTGATAGTTTTTATAAAATAAGATCATTAATGGAGAGAAAAAAATAGAATAGTGTTATCCTAAAGAAATAGTAAATACTTTCAAAATACTCATGCTCTGTGTTTGATTAGAATATTTTCCTTCTAGTGCTTTAAAATCATTGTTTATAATTGAAAACAAAAGTAGAAAGAATCACAATGAAAATAATATAAATTTAACCTAAAGTTAAAACTTGAAATAGTAGGGAGTCATCAGAAATATTTAAATTTTAAGGATTTATTTTCTATAACTAAATAAATTTAATGGAAATAAGTAGAAGGCTACTGGATACAACAACAATGAAAATAAGTCATGAACAATAATTATTTCTTAAGGCTACTGATATACATATATTTATTGTTTCACAATAAGCTGATAAAAGCAAAGTAAAATACTTACCAGTAAAGGCAAGTATCACAGTGGGAAAGAATATGAGAAAGCTTAGTAAAATTGAAGGGGTGGTCGTCCGGTAATAACAATAACCTGCCAAATAAATAAATAAATAAAAATAAATAAAAAATGATGAATGATTTAATTACCATTCATTTAGTGATTTGACTATAAGGGAGAAAATGATTGAGAATCAATTCATTCAAATTAAAAGCATTATAAATTATAAAATAATAGAAAGATATAAGAAGATTAGAAGTGATATCAAAACTTCTTATTTCCATCAAGAAGATGAAATTATTTTAAAAGGGTTTTATTTTATCAAAATCTAAGAGTTTAGTGACCGAAAAAACTTCTATTGCTATGGGTAACTTGAAGGCGAACATTGATATGTACGTCATTGAAACTTGGATTGAAAAAAATAAAACCTTTTTACGGTCTTTTATTTATTTTATTAGAAAAATAAATATTAGTACTGTTTCTGTAAAATGATATAATTACACAAAATAAATTAACTCACCCCCATCAGTTCGACAAATTATCCAGTCGATACCTATAATCACCAAGAAAATATGAATCAGCGTGCAAAATCTTGATGCTTAATTAAAAGGTAAAAAAAAAAAAACACTCATTCGCGAAGAAAATGCGGAGTAAATGTATCGTTTTGTAGAACATGTAAGACCATAATAGTCCTCACCTTCAACAAAAAGGTGTCCCAGCTTCCATCCGGTATACTTCCCTAGTGCATTTCAAGAAAAAAGAAAAGGTCAACAGTATTTACAAACTTATAATTTTAACTGAAGTGAAGAACATTTACTAAAATATAAAATAAACCCTTAACAGTACATAAACGGAAACCAAGCAATATTGGAGCATTACAATATAAAATAAAGCAAATATTGTATGCATAATCATAATACAGTACTTACGATATGCAGGTTCTTTGTAAAAGCAAAAGTTGTTCTTCACGGTGGCTTCATCAAGGTTGCAGCGGTTCTCTGTGCTATAACGACAGCAGAAATAGAACCATGAAAGCTCGAACCCATATACCAAAATATCATGGACATCTGTATAGGACATATTTGTCATATTTTTTGGCACATAATAAATCAAATTTATACGGCACAAGTCAGGTACATCCTGGATCTGCCCACCAACCATGACATAGGAATGACCTTCCATATTGACACAGCTGGGAGAAGAAATACTGCTAGACGAAGAAGAATTATATGCAGTACCACTGCCATTTTTGCAAGAAGAAGCATCCATAATATAATCTGGAGGATTCAGCATTTGATTTTCGCAACATAAAAAAGTTAACACAGAACTGTTTGCCCAATTTATCCTATAAGAATAAATGCCGTACGCAGAGCGGAGCCCTTCTGCTGTAAGAGAATGATGAGGGAGGGAGAAGCAATCATCCTTCTGAACAGAAGCATCCACAAGTCGAATTGTGAAGTTATTGTAATTGATTGCCTGGACATAATACTTTTCCATGTACAAGTATAAAGTTGGACGTACGTTGTTTTCACAAGCAAGTTCATAATTTTTGTTGCCACAGCTTTTGGGATCGGTATTTAGTCGAAAAGGGTAGCTAATATTATGGATATTGCCACAAGAAGAAGGAGCGCAGTAATTGCTGGTGTTCTTTGTAGCACTGCAACTATGGTGGGTGGATAGGATCACTAGAATAGGCAGGGCTGCATATGCACCGAAGAGGTGCCTGAATACTCTACTGAACATTGAGAGAGAAACTTTCTTTGGGAAACCAAATAATGTGCTTTGTTGCACTTTGATCAAGAGATATAAATATACTATGTGGTCTTGAGAACAATACTCGTCTACCATCCTGGATCAATACGAAAGGAAATCAATCAATGGCCAAAAATTAAGTCTTCGAGTTATTGCATGGTCAAAGACTCACTGATAAATTAATAATTAGGAAATTGCATGAAGAGCTCCACTTACAAAGTCTTCGAGTTAGTGCATCAAGACCCATTCTAAATGCGATGAAGACGAACCGAAACAGAGAAGACAAAATGGAAATAAAAAATGTAAGGAGCCTTCGCTTGAAGTTTCCGAGTCAATAGCAGACAATCACAGCCAATAAGAGAATGTCTCTAAGATCCACTCCACTTCATTTGCAGGGGAAGATCCCACTCTGATTTGCAAAGCCTTCAAGATGCCATCACCTTCACTTCATTTGTTACTTTTATGCCAGGAGGGAACGAGAAGGTGCCAAGAACACTTCATGATTTCTCAGAACTCCTCCCAGACCTGCGCGCATATTACCTGGTTTTCCGAAAGCTGATCCATCCGTGTTCCACTTTATACTTCCCATTTGTTTTTGAGAACAATACTCATCCTCAGACTACGAATACCATCTTGGATCAATACGAAAGGAAATCAATCAATGGGCACAAATTAAAGTCTTCGAGTTCTTGCTTGGTCAAAGTCTCACTGATTAATTAAGAATTAGGAAATTGCATGAAGAGTTCCTGCAAAAGAAGGGAGGACCTCTTAAGTAAACGGAGAATTAAGTATAATTAAAGGTTACGATCAAATGGTACATGGACGTCCTATCTTTAATTTCCTTTTCTTTTCATTTCTTTTATTTAACGCGGAGTTGCTGACACAACAAACTATGGCCACATTTGTTTTACGGTGGAAAACATTATCTAAATTTCTCATTGTTAATCAATGAAAAATATTTTTGAATTAAAAGAAATTATTTTTTTTATTTTTATTTTTAATGAAATATATTTTTTAGAAATTACAAATAAAAGTAGAATTTGTTAAACGGATATCCAAGGTTTTTTCATCATTTGATTTTTTTTTTTGTAATTATTAAGTAATTTTAAGTAAATTCGATATTTCTATAAATATAAAATATCATTTTAAAAAAATATTATTTTTTTTATTATTTTAATTAATTTTTTTATTTATCATATTTATTATTTTATTTATTATTTATTTTATTTCAAATAATTTATAAAATTTAATTTTTTTTAATACCTTGGATGGTAAAACTCTTGGTTGTTGATCTAGTCCGGTCAAGGAGAAGTGGAGCTAGTGATGGTCACTTTAGGTTTTTGGTTCAAGATACCGGTGATGTGGGTGGTTGGTATTGCTTAGAGTCAGTTGGTGTGATTGTCATGAGAGGTTGAAAGAGGAAGGTTGAAGATGGGTTTGAGGGGCGGTAGTTATTTTTTAAAGTATTTATTATTTAAAAATATATTAGGCTAAAATACTTGTATTCAATGGCATGTGAAGTGGATTATTTTTTTATTAAAGTTTTTTCCTTTCTCTCATCAAAAACAACAAAAATATTTGGGCTTGGCTTAATCTAGCAGATCTTTTAGAAATATTAACCATAAACAGTTGGAATTTCCTTCTTAAATATATTCCACAAATTAACCATTAGAAGAAAAAAAACATAAAAATTATTCATAAATATGAAGACGAAAACATGACATCTCAATTCTCCATGTCCTCCGATCATTAATGACATGTGAACGTAGGGGTGAGCAAAAAAACTGATAAACCGATTAAACCGATTAAACCGAGAAAACCGGAAAAAAATTAACCGAAAAAACCGAACCGAAAAAAAAACCGAATTAACCGATTAAAAAATCACAAAAAATTTCTGGTTCGGTTCGGTTTCTAAAGTCAGAAATCGATTGAACCAAACCAAGCCGAACCGGTTCAACCAGCCAACACTTAAAAAAAAAGTAAGTATAAATACAACACTTTCTAACCCTAAAATCACTTTTAGCCATCAGCCGCCCCTTCCCTCCCTTCAGCCCCCCTTCCCCTTCTCTGCATATCCCTCCCTCCCTTTAGCCCCCCCTTCCCCTTCTCTACGTATCCCCCTTCTCTGCATATCCTTCCCTCCCTTTAGCCCCCTCTTCTCTGCATATCCCCCTTCTCTGCATGTCCCTTTTAGCCCTCTCTTCTCTGCATATCCCTCCCCCTTCCCTTTACTCTTATTTGCTTTGATTTTTCTCCCCTCCCTTTACTCATTGTAAACCTAAAGTTACATGCTTTATGGGGTGCCTGCATGATGTGGGTAAGTGCCAAGTTGTGGATTTTTTTTCCTTTCATTCCCCCCCTTTTTTTCCATGTTATCTTCTGCTGGCTTGTGTGGCTGTTGGTTTGAACAATTTTTTCATACAAGTTTCAGCAAACAAACATGACATCTTTTCTTTATTATACGTAGCAGAAGCTTTGGATTTGGAGGCTCTTATTTTAATTGTAGGCGCAGAGCATCAAAATGCCCAAACAAGGAAGATTTTTAGTTGCCTTCTTCGACGTAGAGATTAGGGATTTTTTTTGGACTGTGAAAAAGTTGGAATAATTTCGGTTTGAACCAGTTTGGAAGGGAAAAAAACCGAACCAAAATTAATCGGTTTGAACCGGTTTTCAGTTCGGTTCGGTTCAAAAAATTAAAAAAAATAAATCAGTTTGGTTGTTTATTTTGGTTCAAAACCGGACCGAACTGAAAATATTCAGCCCTATGTGAACGGTAAAACATAATATAAATTATTATTAAAATTTGATTTAATAGTTTAAATTAGTCATCATGCTTGCTTGCTTATTTGAGTGTCATTTTGAAAATTTATTTCATTAAAATATATAGAAATTAAAATAGATTTTCACAGTACACCAACGAATGTATTTGTTTATTTAAAATTTATTTTTTCATGTATTTTGTTGTTATCTAATTTTTGACCCACTTTTTTGATAAAATTTTCAGAAAATTTAAAAATAGTAAAAAACAACAAAAATTAAAGTGTTCGAGTTCTTGCTTGGTCAAAGTCTCACTGATTAATTAAGAATTAGGAAATTGCATGAAGAGTTCCTGCAAAAGAAGGGAGGACCTCTTAAATATACGGAGAATTAAGTATAATT